>JACCED011357885.1_pt1 | contig 32755 bp, 32 predicted proteins | sample 7455021 | NCBI WGS metagenome assembly JACCED01 (sample SAMN15323456, study PRJNA562643) | freshwater metagenome | isolation source: river surface water | place: USA:Blue River Watershed | collected 2017-08-19 | reverse complement strand
CCATGCTCTCGCCAGCTCTTGGCGAGCATATATTCCTCTTCCGGCGTGAGCATGGGAAAGCGCCGGATTTCCGCAAGATAGCGCGACAGGCCACCTTCAGCGGCAATAACAGGAAGTGCAGCAGCCATTCCAAAACCTCCTCAGAACCCCCTTCAGGGCAGCTCCTGTGACGGCCACGCCTGACACGCCAGCCATCAGCATCCAATATAGGGTCGCCAGACCATGGCCGAAAGAGGGCAGAGCCCTGGCAGAAACACGTCCGGGATGACAAAAGCGTCAGCGCCGCTTTATTGCGCCCCCAAAAGTGCGGCCTCAAGTGCTTCAAGCTCCGGCGGCAGGGGGCATTCGAAAAGGAGGGCCTCACCTGTGCGGGGGTGGTCGAAGCCGAGCGAAGTGGCATGAAGCGCCTGACGATGCAGCCGCTCGACCAGTGCGCGGGCCCCTTCCGGCAGAAGCGCCGCCTTGGTCTTGAAGCCGGTGGCGTAGAGCGGATCACCCACCACGGGATGACCGATATGGGCCATATGCACGCGGATCTGGTGGGTGCGTCCCGTCTCCAGCGAACAGCGCACCAAGGTTACCAGCGCCTTGCCCTCCTTGTCTCGGCCGAAGCTGGCCTCGACCTGAAAATGGGTGATGGCCTCCCGGCCACGCTCTTGCGACACGACAGCCTGTTTCTCGCGATGCCATGGGTGGCGGCCCAGTGGGGCCTCAATCGTGCCGGCGCTGCGCTCCACGGCGCCCCAGACAAAAGCGAGATAGTCGCGGGTGAGCGAGAAGGTCCGCCCGTGATCGGCAAACAGGTCGCTCAGCGCCTGATGCGCTTCGTCATTCTTGGCGACCACCAGAAGGCCGGATGTGTCCTTATCGAGCCGATGGACGATACCGGGGCGCTTGACGCCCCCAATGCCCGACAAGGTGTCGCCGCAATGGGCAATGAGCGCATTGACGAGTGTGCCGCTTTCATGGCCGGCAGCGGGATGCACGACGAGCCCGGCAGGCTTGTTGATGATGATGAGATCGTCGTCTTCAAAAGCGACATCAAGCGGAATGGCTTCGCCTTGCGGTTCGGCAGGGGCCGCTTCTGGCACCTCGATCTCGACCCTTTGGCCGGGCTTCACCTTCAGGCTCGCATCCTTGGCCGGTTTGCCATCAATGCGCACATGGCCCGCTTCAACGAGGGCCTTGATGCGCGTGCGTGACAGACCGTCTCCGGCGCCCGCCAGAAATTTGTCGAGCCGCCCGCCCTCGCTCACCTCAAACGCATGGAGTCCCGGCGGCAATCCCGGCCCACGCGGGGCAGGGGCCTGAATGGGGGCCTCCTCAAGCTCTTCGTCCTCAGGACCGAAATAGCCGAGTTGGTGGCGACGCTTTGCATATTGGTTCATGGCCAGGGTGTAGCATGGATGGGTGGGGCTGTCGTTAGGCAGTCGGCAGTCGGCGGTCTGAGGTCTGAGGGGCGCTCGCCTCTCCCGCTCGGCGAAGGGGGCGCAATCAGCGCTTCGCTCTTTCAAAACGAGGCTCCCGCTTCTCCCATAGGGAGAAGCTGTCAGCGGAGCTGACTGATGAGGGGTTACAGTTTTCGTTCTGAGAGGTGGTAACCCCTCATCCGCCCGCGCTGCGGGCACCTTCTCCCAATGGGAGAAGGGGGCGCGACGAAGATTTTTCACAATGGGAGAAGGAGGTGCGTTCCTTTGGGAGAAGGGGCGCGCTTGCGTTACCCTTCAGAATCAAACCATCTCCGACTGCCGACTGCCCAACACCCAAAGGACCGCGCCTTTGCCTATCCCCCACATAGCCATCATCGGTGCAGGCCCTGCGGGGCTGATGGCAGCGCTTGTGGCGGCGCGGGGTGGGGCGCGCGTCGAGATTTTTGAGCGAATGCCATCGCCTGCGCGCAAATTTCTGATGGCGGGGCGCGGTGGTCTCAATCTCACGCATGGCGAAGCGCTTGATATTTTTGTCTCGCGCTATGGTGCCGCGCGTGATTGGCTGGCACCTTTGATCGAGCACTTCTCGCCTGACGCCTTACGCCAATTCGCGCATGATCTCGGCGAAGAGACTTTCGTCGGGTCAAGTGGGCGCGTCTTTCCCAAAAGCTTTAAAGCTTCGCCACTCTTGCGCGCATGGTTGCGTGAATTACAGCGCCTGCAGGTGCAGCTCCATCTGCGTCATGAATTTCGCGGCTTTGCAGATGATGGTGCTTTGCGCATTGTGTCACCTGCGGGGGAGAAGCGCATCAAGACAGACGCCACCATCCTTGCGCTCGGTGGTGCCTCATGGCCGCGACTGGGTGCGACGGGTGATTGGGTTGAGCCGCTCACCCGCGATGGTTTTGCGATTGCGCCCTTGCGCCCTGCCAATTGCGGGTTTGAGATTGCGTGGTCTGATGTGATGAAACGTCATGCTGGCGCGCCGCTAAAAGCCATCATTGCAAGCGCTGGCAACCAATCGCGCCGTGGCGAGTGCATCGTCACGGAGCGTGGCCTTGAGGGCGGGGTCATCTATGCGCTCTCTGCCACTTTACGCGATGAAATCGAGCGGGCAGGTCATGCAACACTCACGCTCGATCTACGGCCCGATGTATCGCGTGAAGATCTTGCCGCAAAACTTGCACGCCCGCGCGGTCGTCAAACTGTTTCAAGCGTCTTGCGCAAAAGCGGAGGTCTTTCACCCGTTGCTGCAGCTTTGTTGCGCGAGGTCGGAGCCTTGCCGCAAGAGCCTGTCGCACTTGCTACGCAGATCAAGGCATTGCCGCTCAGGCTCACCGCGACAGCCGGTCTTGCGCGCGCGATCTCAACGGCAGGCGGCGTCAAGCGTGAAGCGCTTGATGCGCAGCTGATGGCGCGACATCATGCAGGCGTTTTTCTCGCTGGGGAGATGCTGGATTGGGAAGCGCCGACCGGGGGCTATTTGCTGCAAGCCTGTTTTGCGACAGGTCTTGCAGCAGGTGAAGCGGCCTTGGCCTATGCCCAAAGTCATTGCCCGCCCTGAAAGGCCACTTCGCGCGACCGCCGCAGATTTTCTTCCATCACAAGCACACAGTTCATGGCCGAGCTTAAGAGCCTCATGGTCAGCGATATAGGGAGGCTTGGGGTGAATAGGTCGATCATGCCAAATTCGAGAAGCTCTGAGCGCGCTTTCATCGGCAAAGGGGGGGCGGGCACAGATCCGATCCCTTTTTTGTGTTTGGCGTCAAGTTGACAAGCGGCTTCATTCGCAACAGGTTGCGCGCAACTCATTTGGGGAGGTTCGCGTGTTCAAACATTTCTCGTTGCGCGCTGCGCTGATTGCTTGCGGGCTTGTTGTGTCAGCCCATGCTCAGGCCCAATCGGATCCCATTGCTGATTTCTATCGCGGCAAGACGGTGACGGTTCTCGTCGGTGTCGGCGCGGGCGGTGAATATGACTTCCAGATGCGCCTCGTGCAGCGCTATATCGGCAAATATATCCCCGGCAATCCGCAAACGGTTGGTCAAAACATGGTCGGCGCAACCGGCCTGTTGATGGCAAACCATCTCTATAATGTTGCCGCCAAAGATGGCACGGTGATTGGCCTCATTCAAAATGGGCTGCCAAGCTTTCAGTCCATGGGTGTCGAAGGCATCAATTTTGATGCGCGCAGGTTCAACTGGATTGGCTCGCTTGCACCCACGGTTGAGACCATGTCCGTGCGTCGCGGATCGGGCGTGAGCACGGTTGAGCAGGCGCGACAAAAAGAGCTGATTGCAGGCTCCAACGGGCGTTCGGGGATTACCTATACCTACCCCGCGCTGATGAACGAGCTTCTGGGGACAAAATTCCGCATCATCACCGGCTATTCGAGTGTGAATGAGATCAATATCGCCATGGAACGTGGCGAAGCGGATGGACGCAATAATTCCTGGACCAGCTGGCGCGCCGCCAAGCCGCAATGGATTGCCAACAAGGAGATCAATGTTCTTGTGCGCTCAGGTCCGCTGCCGCATGACATGGATCCCAATGTGCCGGAATTTGAGGAGCTGGTGAAAGACCCGCAGGACAAGCAGGTTGTGCGTCTCGTGACCTCTGGCTCGCGGCTTGGACATCCGTGGGCGGCGCCTCCCGGCGTCCCGGCTGAACGTGTCGAGGCTTTGCGCAAGGCCTTTGCAGATATGCTGAAGGACCCCGACTATCAGCGCGAAGTTGCCAGTGCCCGACTGGAGCCCAATCCGATCACGGGTGAGCAGCTGCAGAGCATCGTGAACGAGATCCTGGACATGCCTGCCGCTGTCAAGCAGCGAGGGCGGAAGCTGATTCCGTAAATCCCATATTTCGGGAATAGATAGCCTCTGGAAGCCCTCTTCCAGAGGCTTTGTTTTTATGTATGGTTGCGCTCACCAGCGGGGGTTTTGAGCTGTGAAAAGCCTTGAGAAGATGATTGGCATCCTCGACCTGTTTGACGGGTCCGAGATGGAATGGACGCCGGAAGCCATGGCCGAGCGGCTGGAGCTGACCCGTTCCACGCTCTACCGCTATCTCAAGGTGCTTTCCGATGCAGGGCTCCTGACCTCGCTGCCGGGCGTGGGTTTCACGCTGGGGCCCCGCATCGCTGAACTTGATTTCAAGATGCGCCATTCTGATCCGCTGATCATTGCAAGCCAGCCGATCATGGCCGAGCTTGTGGCGGAAGTGCCCGGAATTGCGCTGCTCTGCCGCCGTTATCGCGGCCTCGTTCTGTGCGTGCATCAGGAACAATCGCCGGGGGCGGCCTTTACATCGACCTATGAGCGGGGTCGGGCGCGCCCGCTGCTGCGTGGTGCGGCCTCGCGCATCATTCTCGCCAATCTTCCCGCTCCCGCCTTACGCAAGCTTTACGAGGCTGGCCCGCAGGAATTTGCCTCGGCCGGTCTTGGATCTGATCTTGCGGCTGTGCGTTCCAGCCTGCGTGCCATTCGCCACAAGGGCGTGGATGTGACGGTGGGAGATCTCAACCAGGGGGTAACCGGCGTGGCGGCGCCCATCTTCGACGCGAAAGGCGCCGTCGTCGGATCCTTGAGCGTCACTTTGGGCGAGACGGATGCGCCGAAATCCAAGCTCGGTTTCGTGGCGGACCGGGTCACCTTCTGTGCCCGCATCGTTTCCAAGACGATCGCGCGCGAAGCGGCTTAGCATTAAATCCCATATTCGAGGATTTTGATTAAAATCAATTGACGGCTGAAATCCCGCATGTTTCAAGAGAGCCGCATTGGTTGGCGCTCGGCGGGAGAGGTTCATGGATACGCAGGTTCTCATCGTGGGGGCGGGCCCGGTCGGCCTGACGCTGGCGCTTGATCTTGGCCGCCGTGGCATCCGCTGCACCCTTATTGAGCAGAAGGACAAGCCCGCGTTTCTGCCCAAGATGGAGCGGGTGAATGCGCGCACCATGGAAATTTATCGCCGCATGGGGCTCTCTGACAAAATCCGCAAAGCGGGCCTGCGCGGCGATGTGCCGATGGATGTATTTGTGGTGCTCGATCTCGCGCATCCCCCGCTGTTGCGTTTGCCCTATCCCTCCGTGAATGAAGCGCAGGCTGATATCCGCGCCACCACAGATGGCACTGCGCCATGCGAAGCCTATCAACTCATCTCGCAATATACGCTCGAACCTTTGTTGAAGGAGGAATGCGAGAAGAACCCCAACATCACCATGATGTGGTCCACGCAATTCGTCAGCTGCGAGCAAGATGCGCAGGGCGTTTCAACCACGGTGAAACTCAGCGATGGCAGCACGCGCGTCATTCGCTCGCCCTACATGGTTGGCTGTGATGGTGGTGCAAGCCCTGTGCGCCATGCGCTCGACATCAAGCTGCGGGGTGAGCCCAATTCTTTGGGGCTGCGTCAGGGTCTTTATTATTGCGAAGAACTCTTCGACAAATTGCCGGTCGGCAATGGTCCCGGCAAGGGGCGCCACTATCATGTGGCCGATGACAAATCGACCTTCCTGATCATGCAAGATTCGACAAAGCATTGGACGCTACATGCGCAATGCGACTCGGATGAAGAGATGAAGGCGCAATTCATCAAGGCTGTCGGCTTTGATGTGAAGTTTGAGATGCTGTCCTGCAATCCGTGGCGACAGAATCTCATGCTGGCGGAGAAGTACCAGAAGGGCCGTGTTCTTCTGGCTGGCGACTCTGTCCATCTCGTCATCCCCACCGGAGGTTTGGGCATGAACTCCGGTGTGGGTGACGCAGTAGATCTCGCATGGAAGCTTGAAGCCGTGCTGAAAGGTTGGGGCGGCCCCAATATGCTCAGCTCTTATGAATTCGAGCGTCGCCAGATTGGTGATCGCAATGTGGGTGCGTCACGTTATGCAACGATTGGTCGTCGCAAATGGCGCTCCATGTATCGCCCCGAAATTCGCGACAACACGCCGGATGGCAAGAAGGCGCGCGAAGTGCTGGCCAATGTCGCAGATGTCGAGCAGCGCAAGACGAATGAAATGATTGGTGCAGAGCTTGGCTATCGCTATGTGCATTCGCCGATCATTTGCGACATTCCCGGCGGGCCTGAACATCTCTTCCGCGTCTATGAGCCAACCACATGGCCCGGCGCACGTCTGCCGCATGTGTGGTTAAACGACGGAAGCGCGATGCAAGATCGCTTGCCTGCCTTTGGCTATACGATCCTGCGTCTTGGCAACACAAAGGCCGATACCAAACCGCTAGCGGAAGCGATTGCCGCTTATGGTGCGCCAGTGACCACGCTTGATGTGCCTGACGAGATCGCACGCGAGATCTATGGCTATGATCTGCTGCTGATCCGCCCCGACATGCATGTGGTGTGGCGCGGCAATGCCGAGCCCGATGCGGCCGAAGTGGCTGCCATCGCGACCGGTCATTGAGGATCAAGGGCTTTCGGTCTGCCACAGCTGTGCTAGAAAGGCCGCCGACGGGGCCAATGGGCGGCCCCCATAATGCTCATGGGAGGGCGTTTGAATGCTCAGTCTCACTCAGCTCAAGGATGACCTTGTGACGGCGAACCGCGTGCTCGCCCATCATCATGTTGTCGACTCCTTCGGGCATGTTTCGGTTCGCAATCCGGAAAATCCCAAGCACTTCTTCCTGTCGCGTGCGCGTGCGCCCAATTGCGTCGAAGCTGGCGACATCACCGAGTTTACGTTCGATGGCCAGATTGTCGGCCACAATCCGGGCAAGCCCTATTCCGAGCGCTTCATCCATGGCGCTATCTATGAAGCGCGCCCTGATGTGATGGCGGTTGTGCATAATCACAGCCCCAATGTCGTGCCCTTCACGGTGCAGTCGAAGAAGAAGATGCGCCCGATCATGCATATGTGTGCACCGATCGGCACGGACATTCCCACATGGGACATCGCCCATAAATTCGGCACGACCAATCTGCTCGTGACCTCGATGGATATGGGCCGCGATTTGGCGGAATCTCTTGGGCATCGCACGGTTGCGCTGATGCGCGGTCATGGCTCAGTTGTTGTGGCCAAGAGCCTGCGTGAAGTCGTCTTCACCTCGATCTATATGGAGATCAATGCCGATATGCTCATCAAGGCCTATCAGCTGGGCGAAGGTGACATTCAGCCGATGAGCGAAGGCGAAGTGGCCGCCAATGCTGGCGCTCGCGCTGGCTTCACGCTGGAGCGTGGGTGGGAAAACTGGTGCCGTTTGACAGATCGGCCCTATTATTCCCTCGACTGGAATATGGGTCCTGGCTTCTCCAAGACTGACAAGTAAGCGCTGCTTGCATGACCGATTTATGCGGCGCGGTCCTTCCGCGCCGCTTCGTCTTTAAGGGGGAAAGAAATGCTCAAGATCATGAGGACGGGCAGTCGGCAGTTGGCAGTCGGCAGTCGTGTTGCACTCAGCGCGTCGATGTTCCTGCTGCTGGGTATTGCTGCGCAGGCAGCAGATAAAGTCACCATCGGCATCGTCAACGCGGTGAGTGATGGCACGCTCTTCATCGCGCAGGAGAAGGGCTATTTCAAAGCCGAAGGCATTGAAGCTGAGTTCGTGGCTTTCGACACGGGCGCCAAGATGGTCGCCCCCATGGGCGCGGGCCAGCTTGATGTCGGCGGTGGTGCAGCTTCGGCTGGTCTCTACAATGCTGTTGATCGCGGCATTCGCATCAAGATCGTGGCTGACAAGGCGACCAATGTGAAAGGCGCGCCGTTCCAGTCCTTCATGGTCCGCAAGGAGCTTGTCGATAAAGGGCAAGTGAAAACATTGGCTGACTTGAAGGGCCGCAAGATCGCGATTACGGGTGCTGGCGGTTCTGATGCCTCCGTCCTCAATGAAGCGATGAAGAGTGTCGGCTTGAAATATTCGGATGTCGAGAAAGTCTATCTCGGCTTCCCGCAACATGCGCCCGCTTTCCAGAATGGCGCGATTGACGGTTCGATCACGACGGAACCGACCACGACGAATATTCAGCGTCTGGGGGCCGCTGTTGTGCTGACGGGTAATGATGCTTTCTACCCCAATGCACAGACCGCAACCATCATGTTTTCTGGCGATTTCGCTGAGAAGCGCCGCGATGTCGCGGTGAAATTCATCAAAGCCTATCTGCGCGCTGCGCGTGATTTCAATGATGCGATGGTCAATGGCAAATTGCAGGGACCGGGGGGTGATGAGCTTGTCGCAATCCTCGCCAAATACACCGTCATCAAGGACGTTAATGTGCTGCGCAATATGGTGATGGCGGGCGTCAATCCGAATGGTGCTGTCAATGAAGAGTCAATGCGCAAGGATCTCGCTTTCTTCAAAGAGATTGGCGATGTGACAAGCGCAAAGGTCAGCGTTGAACAGGTCGTTGACCAGAGCTTTGTGGCTGAAGCTGCGAAAGCACTGGGGCCGTATAACAAGAAGTGAGTATTCCTTCTCCCAGTGGGAGAAGGTGCCTGCGGATGCGGGCGGATGAGGGGTTACGGCCTTTCAGAATAAAAAGCGCAACCCCTCCTCAGTCAGCTCCGCTGACAGCTCCTCCCAATGGGAGGAGCGGGGCCTTTTCCTTTGAGGCCGAAGCCTGCTTCGTCCTTCTCCCAGTGGGAGAAGGTGCCCGCGGATGCGGGCGGATGAGGGGTTACTGCCCATCAGAATAAAGACCGCAACCCCTCCTCAGTCGGCATCCGCCGACAGCTCCTCCCATTGGGAGGAGCGGGGGCGTTCCTTTTTCTTTACGATCTCGCGTTAGCCTCGCGCTGTTTCTTATCAGCGCTTCCGGATTGTTCCTTTGTTTGAATCTGATTTCATCGAGCTGCCAGTCAGCAGCTTCTCTCCTCTTTCTCACATCCGCCTCTACCGCGAGACAATTGAAAAAGTTTTGAAATTTCACCCGGAGGTCCCCGCCGAGCTGCCGAGTATTCTCATCGCCGTTAGCCAATGCGTTGCTGAACCCTCCTTTGTTGCCAAGAGCTATGGGAGCTCCTATGTTTTTGGTGATGAGCAAAGCACCAACCGCTCCGGCTTGCCGCTATTGGTTGCGGTGAAGGTGGTTGATCAGAGTTTTGGCCGCGTGAGGTCCTTCTATTTTGCCCGCCCTCCTATGGCGGTGAACATCCTCTGGAGGCGAAGCCGATGAGTACATCTGACCTGCGCTTCGAGAGCGGCTATGATGCCGTGGGTGACGTCCTGTATTTTTCTGCAGCCGAAACGCCCGCGCTCGGAGCAGAAGAAGATGCTGAGCATGGTCTGCTGTGGCGCTTCGATGAAGTTGGTGTTGTCGTCGGTGTGAGTGTTTTCGATGCGCGCATCCGTCGCGCCGAAGACTTGCAGCTGACCGCGGCCGTGATTTCACAAGCGATCGGTTGGCCAGTCGAGGAAGTGGTGTCGGCCTTTCAACTGTCATTGCCTCAGCTGCGCGCTGCTGGTGAGTGAGGCGTGTCGTCCTTCTCCCATTGGGAGGAGCGGGGGCCTCTACTTGGGGCGGCATTATTTACGACACAAAAAAGCCCGGCATCGCTGCCGGGCTTTTCTCATCTCGCAGTACTCAGGCTTACTTGATGCCGAGCAGCTTCTGCGCGTTCTTGTAGCAGATCTTTTCGCGATCTTCCTGAGACAGGTTCAGGCTTTCGATGATCGCGATGGTTTCGCGGATATAGCCGGGGCCCTTTTCAGGGTCGAAGGGGCAGTCGGAGGCGAAAAGGACCTTGTCTGCACCATAGAAAGCCAGACCGCATTCCGTGGCAGCCTTCGAGCCGAACACGGCGCTGTCAGCATAGAAGTCCTTGAAGTAGTCGAGCGGGCGACGCTTCATGTTCTTCAACAGGGTCTTGTAGTCTTCGTCGGTGGTGCGGTTGCCGAGCTGATCCCAGCCGGGGCCAACGCGGCCTTCGAAGAAGGGTACCATGGCGCCGAGATGGTGGGCGAGAACCTTGAGGTTCGGGAACTGATCCATCACGCCGCCAAAGACGAGGCGAGCCATGGCAGCTGAAGTTTCATAGGGCCAGCCGAAGGTCCACCAGATTTCATATTTGGACTTCTTCTCGGTCTTGTAGTCAGGCAGGTCGAAAGCGCCGCGCGAAGGATGCAGGAAGACCGGCTTGTTGTGCTTTTCCGCAATGGCGAAGATCTCGCGGAATTCTTCCTCGTCGAGTGGCTTGCCATTGATGTTGGAATGGAGCTGCAGGCCATTCGCGCCGATGGAGATCGCGCGTTCCCATTCCTTGGCGGCATTCTTCGAGTTCATCGGCAGCGAGGCGAGCCAGCCGCAGAAATAGTCAGGGTTCTTGGCGACGAGTTCGGCCTGACCGTCATTGGCGAGCTTGGCAAATTCCTCGACCTGTTCAGGCGTGCCGAGGGCTTCGAGCGGGGGCATGCCGAGCGAGATCACCTGGCTGTAATTCTTGTCCTTGCGGAACATGTCCACAACGCGCTTGCGCTCATTGAGATCGTAAATGCAGGGGATGCCGCGCATGCGCGAGCCGATGTCAGCTGCGGCGCCCGGAGTGGCCAGCATCTTCTGCCACAGGGCGTCGGGGAAGAAATGGTTGAAGCAGTCGATATAGCGCATCGGGCGTATCTCCTTGAGGCTGCGGGGCGGGGGTCTTGGGCTCCCTCACCGCTTGCTCTGTCTTTAAGATCTTTCCGGCAATCGCGGAAGCATTTTCTTGGCATGCGGGATTTCACCCCTTCCCTTGACAGGCGCGCGCCGGGGGCAGAAAACCAGACAAATGGCCGGGCGCGACGCTTCCGGCGGCAGAACAGGCAGGAGTGGAAACATGGATTCAGAGCCCAGGGTCCAGAAGGGTGGCGCGGGTGGCGCCTCCATCGGGCACAACTCCGAGAATCAGAGCCGGGAAGAGAAGATCGCGAATCTCTACCACTCCAAGAAGGACCGCGTGTTCGTGCGCGGCATTCAGGGGGCCTATAATGTCAAGGAGGAGCTCGACCGTTTGCGCTCCGTCCCGCGCGTGCGCAAGGCCAAGGACATCACCTTCATTGACGGGCCGCAATGTTTCAGCCGCCATTATGTCGAGCCGAAGGATGGCATTACGCAAACCTTCCACATGCATCTGGAAGAATATGCGCCCGGCGCTTCTTCGCAGAAGCATGGCCATGTGAATGAAGCCGCCTTCTATATTCTCGATGGCAAGGGCTACGAGATTCATGATGGCGTGCGTTATGACTGGGAAGCGGGCGATATCGCCATCGTGCATAACAACTGCGTGCACCAGCATTTCAATGCGAGCAAGGACAAGCCTGCCCGCGCACTCGTGATCAAGACAAAGCCGATGTATCTCTTCCTCAACATGCTCTTCCAGAAGCAGGTGAAGGAACGCCCCGTCGATGTCTCGCCCGAATGCGAAGGCTTCGTGGCGCGTGAAATTGAGGAAGATTTCAATCACCCGAAGGGGGGCTACTGATGGCTTGGGGCGAAACAGACGCCTGGCTCAAGGGCAATTCAAACGAGCGTTTGTATCAGCGCCTTCTTGATGAGGCGCAGGATGCGCCTTCGCGCAATGCGCGCCGCAAGAAGGTCGTCAAGCCGCACGAAATGCCGTGGGAAATGTCGCGTCAGGGCCTGCTCAAACATCTCATGAATGAGCAGATGAATACGCGCATTGAGTCGGTTGATGCCTATATGCAGATCATCCCGCCCGGCTCACGCTCTGGCAAGCACCGTCACCTCGCTGAAGAATGTGTCTATGTCGTGGAAGGCCGCGGCTATGACATTCATCAGGACTGCGATGTCGAGATCAATGACGTGTTTGAGTGGAAGCCGCAGGCTGAAACCAAGCGCTTCGAATGGGAAGCGGGTGATTATATCTACATCCCGCCCAATACGATTCATCAGCATTTCAATGCAGACCCAACGCGCCCGGTGCGTTTGATCTCTTCCACTGCCCGCATCTTCCGCCAGCTTGGCCTCAACACGCTCGAGCAGATGGAAGACGCGCCGGAATATGACCCCTATGTCACGCTGACGGATGAGATCGTGCGTCAATATCTGCGCGGCGAGCGCAAGGGGAGGTAGCGGTATACCCCTTCTCCCAGAGGGAGAAGGTGCCCGCAGCGCGGGCGGATGAGGGGATCGGATTTGGTTATGAGAGGCACCAGCGATGGTGCCTCTTTTTGTTGGTCCCGATCCCCTCCTCAGTCAGCATCCCGCTGACAGCTCCTCCCTATGGGAGGAGCGGGAGCCTTTTCTTGCGAGGCCGTGGCGCGTGACGTCCTTCTCCCTATGGGAGAAGGGTGATCCCCCTTATATTCCCCCTATGACCACGCCCTCGAAACCCCACAGCCTCGCTGACCACGCTTATGGCGCACTCGCGGTGCATGAGCATGGGGAGGGGGAGTTCGACCATGATCATGACGAGGCTTTTCTCGACATTGACTCAAAATCTCTCGAAAGCGTGCCGCTGATTTCCATGGGGCTTGATGTCGGCTCTTCTGGCACTCAGGTCGTTTTCACCCGCCTTGAGATGCGCGGTCCGGGAGAACATCGCGCGCTGCGGCGTCAGGCCAAGAGCCGCGAGACGCTTTACATGTCGCCCATCGCGCTTACACCTTTTGATGGCGATGAGATCAATGAGGAGAAGCTTTGGCGGATCATTGATCGCGCCTTCAATGAGGCTCACCTCACGCCCGATGATGTGGAGACGGGTGCCATCATTCTCACGGGTGCCGCGGCGCAGCGGACCAATGCGCAACGCATCACAATGCGGGTTGCAGAGGAGGTGGGTGAGCTTGTTTGCGCTGTTGCTGGCGATCACATGGAAGCCGTATTGGCGGCTTATGGCTCAGGCGCTGCTGCCGCTTCTGCGCAAGGTGCGGGCAAACAGATTCTCAATATCGACATTGGCGGGGCAACCACCAAATTTGCACTCTGCAAAGATGGCCGCGTCACATCGACAGCTGCGATGAATATTGGTGGTCGGCAAATTGCGCTTGATCTTGAAAATCGCCTCACACGGCTGGACGCAGCAGCACTTGTTCATGCAAGGCGCGCAGGGGTCACATGGCGCTTGGGTGCTATCGCTGAGAAGGCGGATCTGGCGCTTGTCTCGGATAAGATGGCGCAAGCGGTGATTGATGTCTTGCGAGGTGTGTGGAGTCCGGCTTTGCAAGAGCTTTTCATCACGCAGGTCTTGCCGCCACTCTCCCACCTTGATGGTGTTATCTTCTCAGGCGGTGTCGCTGAATATGTCTATGGGCGCGAGACGCGCGATTTCGGAGATCTTGGCTGGCGGCTGGGGCGCGCCATCAGACGGCATTTTGACGAGGCGGCTTTTGCCTTCCCGCTGCTTGAGGCTGCGCAATGCATTCGCGCAACAGCGATGGGTGCGTCGGAACATGCGGTGCAGATTAGTGGACAGACGATCTATATCTCAGATCACGCAGCTCTTCTGCCGGTGCGCAATCTGCCGGTGTTGCAACCCGCTTTTGATTTTGCCGGTGCGATAGATGTTCAGGCTCTTGCCGCTGCCATTCATCAGCATCGGCGCCAATTTGAATGTGAGTCGACTGATCGCCCCTTCGCGCTTGCCTTTCGTTGGCGTGGTGCTCCCGATTACGCGAGGCTGTCAGCTTTTGCAGATGCTATCATCCTGGCGATGGGCGATGTCATTGCCGCAGCGGGGCCGCTTTATGTGATGCTTGAGGGCGATGCAGCGCTTACCTTGGGCGCTCTTCTCAAGGAAGAGAAAGGCATCACTGCGCCGGTGCTTGTCATTGATGGGCTGGTGCTTCGTGACTTTGACTATGTTGACATAGGCCGTGTGCGTCTGCCCTCTTTCACAGTGCCCGTCACGATCAAGAGCCTGCTCTTCTCTACCAGCAAATGAAAAGGCCGCCCGAAGGCGGCCTCTTGATCTTCAGTAAAGCGCCCCGCCATTCAGCCACTGCTTGCCGCGCGCATAGAGCTTCTCGACCATCTCTCCCTTGAGGCCCGGCATATCCTTCTTGATCGGATAGCCGATCTGCGATTGCAGATAAGCAAGATGGCGATAGCCTTCGGGAAAGCTCATCAGCAAGGTCTGGTCCAGTTTCACGCTTGCCGATGGATCGACCGGGTCCATGCGGTCCTTTTCATAGATCGGCTGGCGCAGCACGAAGCCCCATTTGCCATTGCGGCGCTCAATGAAATCATAGAAGCGCCCGGTGCAAACGACATCGACCAGCACATCATGGACAACCGCGCGCTGGCTGATCGTCATCTTGGTCTGCGAAATCGCACGATCGCCACTCAGATCAATCGAATTGCCACCGAGGAAGTGGAGGATCGAAACGCCCTTGGCCCAGCCAGCCTTGCTCATGGCGATGAATTCATCCGCCGTACCCTGTGTCCAGGTCGCCTGCATCACGCCATCATCATGCCAGACGGTGCGGAAACGGTCCCAGTCCCCGGCATCGCGCCACACCACCCAATTATCGACCAGCTGCTTGATGGTCAGGCGGTCCAGAAGCTCCTTGTCCATGGCTATCTCCCTGTTGATGGCTCGCTTTAGCCGAGAACAGGAGGCCTGCCAATCACTCTGGCGCTGGGTGTTGAAGTTTTAGCCGCTCAAGGCCAGACTGGCGGCGGCGCGGCCATTTTCAAGCGCCAGAACTGGATAGCTCTATGTCATTGCCGAAATACTCGCTTGTTGTGCCAATCTTCAATGAAGAGGCCGTTTTGCCGCAGCTTTTCGCGCGCCTTGATCTCGTCATGGCGGAGCTTGATGGGTCGGTGGAGGTCATCCTTGTCGATGATGGCAGCCGTGACCGCTCCAGTAGTCTCATCGAATGGCAGGTCGAGCAGGATCAGCGTTATCGCTTCATTGGCCTTTCCCGCAACTTCGGCCAACAAATCGCAGCGACGGCGGGTCTCGATGCTGCGCGCGGACAGGCTGTGATCTTGATGGATGCGGATCTGCAAGATCCACCCGAACTCATTCATGAGATGGTTGCTCAATGGCGCAATGGATTTGATGTCGTCTATGCGCGCCGTCGTGCACGTGCGGGAGAGAGCCGGTTCAAATTGCTGACAGCCTCGCTCTTTTACAAAGTCATGAACCGGTTGACCGCGATTGAACTGCCGCAAAATGTAGGTGACTTCAGGCTGATTGACCGGCAGGTGCTTGATGCGTTCCGCCAGATGCGTGAGCAGGATCGCTTTGTGCGCGGCATGTTTGCATGGGTTGGCTTTCGGCAGACAGCGATTGAATTTGATCGGCCGGAACGAGCTGCGGGTGAGACCAAGTGGAATTTCGCGCGGCTTTTGCGTCTTGCCGTTAGCGGGCTTGTGAGTTTTTCGGATGCGCCATTGCGGCTTGCTTTATGGCTTGGGATCGGCGTGTCCTGCTGGGCCCTTTTTTATGCCGGATATGTTTTCGTCTCGCGCGGCCTGTTGGGAGATCCCGTTCCCGGTTGGACCTCCACCATGGTGGTGCTCGCCTTTCTGGGCGGTGCCAATATGATGTTGACCGGCATCATGGGGCTTTATGTGGGGCGCATTCATGCTGAGGTAAAACAGCGCCCACTTTACATCATTGCCAGGACACGCGGCGTTGATTTGCCCGACAGGCGCGAGCGTAGCCCATCATGATGGCGCATCTCGCATCGACCCGCCTCGTCTGGTTCATTCTGGCTGCCTCTGTCTTGCAGCAGTCGCTCGGACATTTGAATGGCGATGTCTCATGGTTGATTACCGTATGCGAGCGGCTGCTGGACGGTGGCACTGCCTATGTGGATGTGCTGGAGACCAATCCGCCCGCCTCCTGGCTGATTTATATGCCAGCTGTGTCATTGGCGCAGCTCATCGCAGTTGCGCCTGAACCAATCGTTGCAGCCTCCATCTTCGCATTTGGTGTTCTGTCGCTTCATCTGTGCAGCAAGCTTGTTGCTTTGCCCCCAACCGAGCGACAGCTCTTTTTGAACGCGCTTGCAGCACTGATTTTCTTCATGCCTGGTTTCTCCTTTGCCGAGCGGGAACATGTGGCGGTCATGGCGGCGCTGCCCGTTCTGTGTTTGTGGTCACTGCCATCACATCAGCGCGTGGACATCGCTTTGCGTTTGGCGACCGCGGTTTTGGCCTCGCTCACCATCATCATCAAGCCGCATTTTGCCTTGGTGATTGGTCTGCCACTGCTGTGGCGGGCGGTAGTATTGCGGCGCTGGCTTTTGCTTGTTTCGCGAGAGCCCCTGGTGATTGCTGCTTGTGTTCTGGCCTATGTCGCATTGGTGATCTGGCGCTATCGGGATTTGTTCGACGCCTTGCCAATGCTGCTTGAGACCTATGTGCCGATCCGTGCGCCCATTCAGGATGTCCTCACCAGTGGCTGGTTTGTGACGCATCTTTGTTTGGCAGTTCTGGTTCTCCTCCATGCCATGCGCAGACGCCTCCCATTGCTCGTGTGGCAGTTGTTTTGGGGTTCACTCGGCTTTCAGTTCGCTTATCTCATGCAGATGAAGGGCTGGACCAATCATGGTCTGCCGGGCGTGACCCTTGTGGCTGCCTCCGCCTTCCTTCTCATCTTGCCCCATCTGACACGAATGGTCGCGGGCGAGCAGAGCGCTGCGCTGCGCCGCGTGGTTTTGATGGGTGTCATGCCGGCTGGCCTTTTTATCATGCTGCTCTTCGGCGCCACCCTGCAATTTGGCGGATTTGAGCCTTATCCGGGCCTGTCACAAGCGGTGCGTGCGGCCCATCCAAAACCCACGATCATGAGTCTCACAAGCGCGCTTGATGTGGGGCACCCGGTCACCCGTGCTGTGGGCGCGCGTTGGGTGGGGCGAGCGCATAGCAGCTGGATGGCCATCTATGCGCGCATTCTCATCTACAAAACCGCGCCGGAGCCTCAGCTGCGTCAGCGGCTGGAGGCCTATATCGAACGCGACATCGCCATCTTTGTGGAAGATGTCACCGATGCAAAGCCTGACCTGATCCTGATTGACGATGATGGTTACACGGAAGAACTGATGATCCATCCTAAAATCCGCGCAGTGATGCAGCCTTATGAGCCTATAGGCCATGCGTCAGGCATTACCATTTGGGGCCGCTCACGGGCGCGGGCTTGAGCAGGATCAAGGAGGCTTTGCAGCGTGTTTGGCAGATTGGGGCCTCAACATTGGAGAAACCCATGTCCACGGCCCCGCTCGGCACAATTGCAGATCTGCCCAAAGACTATGTCAGCGCCTTGACCGATTTGTCTTTGGCTCCGCTCTGGCCCGCCTTGCGGCAGGTTTTGCCTCATGACATGCCCAGCCGTGCGACGAGGCCCCATGTTTGGACCTATCGCTCCATTCGTTCCCATCTCATGCGCGCGGGTGAATTGACGCCTATTGAGAAGGCCGAGCGTCGTGTGCTGGTTTTGTGCAATCCGGGCCTCGGTCTGGATCGGCTGATTGCAACCCCGACGATCTATGCAGGTTTGCAACTCATTCTGCCGGGTGAGACGGCAGAGCCCCATCGTCACACGCCCAGTGCCATCCGGTTCGTCATTGAGGGCGATGGTGGCTATACGGTTGTCAATGGCGAGAAATGCCCGATGGAAAAGGGTGATCTCATTCTCACACCCTCAGGTAGCTGGCATGAACATTGGCACGCCGGTAAAAATCCGGTTGTGTGGCTTGATGCACTGGACCTGCCGGTGATCTATGCGCTGGAACATTCCTATGTCGTGGATGGCAAGCGCCAAAGCATTCACAATGATGCGGATCGCTCACAGACTCATTATCGTCGCGCGGGACTTGTGCCTTACAATGTGCTTGGCAGGGGTCGGGAGGATTATCCGTTGATGCGCTTCCCCTGGCGCGAGGTGCGTGCAGCACTCATGGATATGGCGAGTGGCTGCGGCCCCAAAGAGCCCGTTCATCTGGCCTATGTGAATCCGCTGACGGGTGGCGAATGTCTGCCGATCCTTGGCTTTTCTGCGCAAATGCTGCGGCCGGGTGAGGAGGTCACGCTCCCGCGCCGCTCCTGTAGCAGCATCATGCATGTCATTGAGGGGCGCGGCACGTCACAGATAGATGGGCAGGTGCTCAATTGGGAGGAAAGCGACACGATGGCTGTGCCAACTCATGCGCAAGTGGCGCATCGCAATACGGGTGACAAGCCGGTTTTCGTCTTTCATGTTGATGATGCACCGCTGCATCGCAAGCTGGGCGTTTATGAAGAACATTGAAGTTGAGGAGAGGGGCTTTTGCCCCTCTTATTTTTTGCGTCTGGTTTTGCTCGTCACTGACGCATTGCAGAATAGATCATAGAGCAGCCCGATCAGTCGCTCGACATCGGGAGAGGCGAGTGAGTAATAAATGGTTTGCGCCTCGCGCCGGGTCTTCACAAGATCATCCGCACGCAATCGGGCCAGATGTTGCGACATGGCGGATTGGCTCAAGCCGACAGCTTCCTGCAAGGCCGTAACAGATTTTTCTGTGTCCTTCAGCTGACACATGATCATGAGTCTGTGGCGGTTGGCGAAAGCTTTCAGAAAGCTCTCGGCCTCGAAAGCTTTCGCTTCTAATTCGTGCAAGTCCATTACCGATAGCCTTTGAAAAAGTGGCGTGGACTTGACCATTTTTGCTCACCGGCTGCAAGTCTCTCGTCAGCTCATCCTCATTTTGGGCCGGATGGGAATTTCTGATGTAACCGATAAAAACCGCGTCCTTGCCTGCGGGTTGCATGGCCTTTCATTGACCCTGAGGGTTAAAGCAGCAGTCAAGAGAAAGTGTTGGATGTTTCGTTTCGGCTTTGGGGGCAGATGTTTGCATAACGGGTGGCGCCCAGAACTGTCGCTGTCTGCCAAGCCATTGATCGAGATCTTGCCATCGGCTACATAGAAGACACTGCATTTGAGCAAGTGTTCTAACCCATCTTTGTTTTGGATCTTCGGTTTTTGCATCTGTTCGGATGGCAGTGGTTACACATTCAGGCCCCGGCCGCTCATTCGGGCTCTTCGGGTCTGGTTTATGAAATGGATTTCAACATGATGATACGTGTTCTCGCCGTTGCTGCCGTGCTTGGCGCCATCACCCCGGCTCTTGCCCAGCAGAAACCCGCGCCCACTCCGGCGCCGTCACCCAATTCTTCTGCGCCAGCTGCGCCTGCGCCGGTGAGCCAGGAGCCGTCTTCGACCACTGCCAGTTTCGGGGATTGGGTTTTGCGCTGCCAGAAAGTCGAGACGACACGGGCTTGCGAAGTGGGCCAGACCATTAATGTGCAAGGGCAGCAACAGCCGATCGCGCAGATTGCCATTGGTCGGCCCGCCCCCAAGGAGCGTTTGCGCATCACCGTTGTGCTCCCCAATAATGTGACCCTGTCCAACACGGTGCGCATGGGCATCGGTGAGAAGGCCGAACAGGCTTTGGCCTTGAGCTGGCGTCGTTGCCTGCCCATGGGCTGCTTTGCGGATGCAGAGCTGCCAGAGGACCAGTTGCGTCGGTTCCGCGTGGCGACCGAGCAGGGCCGCACCATTTTTGCCGATGGTTCGGGACGTGAGATTGCGCTGCCCTTCTCCTTCACCGGCCTTGCGCAAGCTCTCGACGCTTTGGCACGGGAAGGCGGCTGATCCGTTAGTCGCTTGATCTGGCGCAATTTGCGGGAAAGCTGCCCAGCTTAGTCTGTGCTATCCCTGTTCGGGATCGTGCAGCTTAGAAGGACGGCTTTCATGCGCCTTTTTCCATCTCTGCTTTTGGCTTGTTTCCTGGCGGCAGTCCCCTGCGCGCAAGCAACGACCTATGTGATGAGCTGCAAGGCTGGCCAGAGCGAATATCAGCTCACTCTTGATGATGAAGCGGGTACGATGGTCTCCACACTTGGCAGGAGCGAGACGCAGCATGTCTTTCGTAGCTTGCGCAAGGAGAATGGCACTATCACCGCGCATGGTTTCGTCGCGGGGCGAGGAACTGATTTTTCGTTTTCATATCGCTATGAGGCCACCATCACCTATTCCTATGGCAATGGTGGCAAGCGGACGGATACGTGCAAGCTGATATCGCAGCGCTGATTAGTTGGGCCGCTCCATTCCCTTGTCCTTGAGAATGGCTGCAGCATCGGGGCTGCTCATGGCGGCTATGAAGGCCTCAGCAGCTTGCGCTTGCGTGCTCTTGGCTGAACGTGCGCCGCGATAGACGGTGTAATTCTGGATATCTGCGGGCAATGGGCCGATCAGTTTTGCGCCGGGCACAGCCAGAATTTCGCTGATTTGATGAATGGCGAGATCTGCCTCGCCACTGATGAGGCGGGTTGCCACCAGTCCGCCGGGGACCAGAACCAGCTTGGGCTGCAACTCGTCTGTCATGCCCCATTTTTGAAAGAGCTGGGCAAGATAGATTCCGCTTGAGCCGCCCGCCTTCGGGTCGATCACCGCAATCCGCTTGGCGTTGCGCAGGGCTGACTTGAAGGCATCCGTGGATGCAATATCGGGTGCGGCTGCGCCCTCTTTCACCGCCACGCCAATGGCGACGCGAGCGACATTGGTTTGCGGATCGGCTGCGGTGAAGCCTTTGCTGGTCAGGTCCTTGAGGGCTGCGGGTGTGAGAAACACGGCATCGAAAGCCTCTCCGCCCTCAATGCGCTTGGTCAGGCCGCCCGCCGTATCATTGTCGATGATCAGCTTGTGGCCAGTGGCTTTCTCGAAGGAGGGCGCCAGAGCACTCACCACAGGCTTGAAGGCGCCAGCTGTGAGGATCTTGATTTCAGCGCCGGAGGCTGCGCTCGCGCAAATTGTCATGACTGCGCCCATAAGCCCTGCGGTGATCGCCTTCATTGTTGCCCCTCCATGCATGGATGCCGTCTTGGATGCCGTCTTGGCTTTTGGCGCAAAATATATGGCATTTTTCCAGAATGTCAGCGGGCGCGTGCGGGCTTGCGTGGGGCGCCGGGTTTTCGGGCGGGCTCGATCTCCAGCCCATCGAGTGAGCGGGCAATATGGCCGCGCGCCTCGCTGACAATCATGTCGGCAAAAGCCTTCACCTTGGGGGGTGCCACTTTGTTATAGGCATGTAGTACGGCCAGTGTGACGGGTGCCGGGGGGTGGCGTGTCAGCACCGGGACCAAAGCGCCAGAGCGCAAATGATCAGCCACTTCAAACACAGGTTTGATGGCAATGCCTGCGCCATCAAGCGCCCATTGCGTCAACACATCACCATCGTCAGCGTCAAGATGGCCAGCGACTTGTGCGCTCAAAACACGAGCGCCCTTGCGCAACATCCAGCGGAATTGCTGGGAGCCTGGAAATCGCAACAACAGGCATTGATGATTTTCGAGATCTTCAATCGTCTGCGGCATACCGTGCTTTTCAATATAAGCAGGCGAAGCGCAGAGTACACGTTCAATGTCACCAATCTTGCGAACGATGAGGGATGAATCCGGCAGGACTGCCATGCGAATGGCAACGTCGAGCCCTTCGGTCATGAGATCAACGAGATGATCAGACAGGCGCAGGCGCACATCCATTTCAGGATGGGCCTCGCGATAGCGCGCCACCATCGGGGCCACAACACGGCGGCCAAAGCCCAAGGGTGCAGTGACCTTTAACGTGCCACGCGGTGCACCGCCTGCTGCGACAATGCTCGCCTCCGCACGCTGCCATGCATCGCGTACTTCCAGACAATGTTCATAGAAGATGCGGCCCTGATCCGTCAGCTGCGTCTTGCGCGTCGTACGGGTGAAGAGCTGGCAGTTGAGCTGCTCTTCAAGCCGCTTGATACGATGACTGACCAGCGCCACCGACATGCGCAAGCTTTTGCCAGCTGCGGTGAAGCTGCCCAGTTCTACAATGCGCGTGAAGACGACGAGATTGTCGAGCGAGATCATCTATAACCTCACAGACGCTCTATCTTCGCGTCATGAACGACCTTGGTCCATTTCGCCACATCGGCGGCCACTTTGGCACGCATCTCCGCACCGCTGGTCGGCACGACATTACTGCCAATCGCGTTGAGCTTCTTGACGACGGCCGGGTCGCCCAGCACGTCACGCATGATCATGTTGAGGCGGTTTGCCAGATCTTCCGGCAGGCCTGCTGGTGCGGCAAGGGCAAGCCAGGACGATGTGTCATAGCCTTTGACGCCTGCCTCATCGAGCGTGGGCACATCAGGCAGGGCGAAAAAGCGCTTTGCACTTGTCACGCCGAGAGCGCGAATCTTTCCAGCCTTGACCGGCTCCAGCAAAACGGTTGGCGTATCGAAGATGAGATCGACACGTTTGCCGATGACATCCAGCATCCCTTCCGCTCCACCTTTGTAAGGCACTGGCTTGATCGGAACCCCTGACATCGAGCCGAATAACTCACCTGACAAATGTTGCCCACTACCATTGCCGACATTGGCGCAGAGCAATGGCTCCTTCGCCTTTTTTCCATAGTCGATCATCTGGGCGAGATTTTGCGCGGGATGTTCGTTGTAGGTTGCCATGATGAAGGGGAAATCCGTCATCAGGCTGATCCATGTGAAATCTTCCACGGTGCGATAAGAGAGGTTCTTGTAGATTGCTGCAGACACAGCATGGCCACCGGGCAAGGCGGCAAGTGTATAACCATCGGGCTTGGCGCGCGCGACATGACCGGCGGCCAAAGTGCCACCCGCGCCCGTGCGGGGCTCCACGACAAATTGTGTTCCGAGCTTCTGGGTGAGAGCCTCTGCGATGATACGCGCAACGACATCGGCATTGCCGCCAGCACCAAAGCCATGGATGATGGAGACAGGGCGTTCAGGCCAGGCGGCCCTTGCCAGATTGGGCGCACAGATCGCGCCTGCCACTCCAGCCACAACAGCACGACGTGAGACTTGTTTGACCATTTCTCTCTCTCCCCAACTTTTCTGCAGTGTTGTTTTTAGACGAGATGGCGCCCGCCATCGGTGATGATGCGGCAGCCGGTGCTGACTTTCAAAAGCGTGGCGCAAGCCAGAATTGCATCCGCGACATCTTCAGGTTCAACCACCCGCTTGATTGGGGTTGATTGAGCGCCTTTCTCAAGCGCGGCCCGGTCGCGGCCCGGCACGAAATCCGTGGCAACAGCGCCGGGCGATACACTCATGATGCGAATGTCTGGCCCCAAAACCCGGCCAAGCGACATTGTGATGCTGTCAAGCGCGGCCTTGGAGGCGCAATAGGCGACATTGCTGCCAGAGCCAGTGAAACCGGAGATCGACGACACATTGATAATGAGTCCATCGTTGCTCGCCTTCAGCAAAGCAGCGAAGGCGCGTATGGCCGACCATGGGCCACGCACATTGGCGACGAGAATCTTTTCAAACAGCGCGTCATCCAGCGTCTCAAGATCATGATGAGCAATGGCGCGTGTAAAGCCTGCGGAATTGACGAGGATGTCGAGCTTTCCAAAGTCGCGGGCCACATCATTGGCGAGGGTTGCGAAACTCGCAGGCTCTTCGAGCGAGAGCCGGGCGATGCGATGCTGACCTGCGGGTAGTGACTGGCGCAGGGCCTCAGCCCGTTCCGGGCTGGAATGATAGCCGATGATCACATCCGCGCCTTCACCAGCAAGTCGTTTGACCGCAGCCGCCCCAATGCCGTTGCTGCCGCCCGTCACCAAGGCCAGACGGCCCTTAAGTGCCTGCCCCATACCGCTCATCTCCACCCTCAAAGACCGTTTGATAAAAAGCTTCAGTTTCAAATCTAGTCGGCAGACACGGCCTTGGCTAGCCTCTCTGCTGCGCCATTGGCTCAAGGGGGGCGTCATGGACCGGCTAGCTGGCCTTCAAAGCTTTGTGCGGGTTGTCGAAGCGGGCAGCTTTTCCAAAGCGGCGCAGGATTTGAATTGCAGCCAGCCCACCATCACCAAGCAGATCGCCCTGATCGAGCAACGCCTTGGCGCGCGACTGCTCAACCGCAACACGCGGGGCATCAGTCTGACCGAAGCGGGCCTTGTCTATTTTGAACGATGCAAGGCAGTGCTGCGCGAATTTGATCAGGCCGAGACAAGCGTGGGTGAGCAACGCGGCGAATTGAGCGGTGCACTGCGCATTGGAACATCCATGGCCTTTGGGCGACAGGTGCTCGCCCCCTGGATCCTCGATTTCGTCAAACAATATCCGCGCCTGAAAGTGGATATCAGCTGCGATGATCATTTCGTGGACATGGTCGGACAGGGGCTCGATGTCACAGTGCGGCTGGGAAAGCTCGCCAACAGTTCTCTGGGCTGTCGCTTTCTGGGCTCAAACCGTTGGGTGATGGTGGCGGCGCGCAGCTATCTTGACCGTCGTGGACAACCATATCGCCCGGAAGATCTCGCCGCGCATGACTGTCTTGTTTATAGCACGGTGCAAGGTGATGAGGTGTGGCGGTTGCGCAGCCCAGACGGTGAATGGAAGGCCATGCCCGTGAATGGGCCGCTCAAGTCGAACAATCTTGCCATTCTGCAAAATGCTGTGAAAGCGGGACTCGGTCTTGCCATTGTGCCGCTTTATGCAGCTGCCGCAGCGATCCGTGAGGGTCAGATCATCAGCATCATGGATGATCATTTGCTGCCTGAGCAGGAAATCAATGCAGTCTTTCCATCTGCCCGCTTCGTGCCATTGAAAGTCTCTGTCTTCTCATCCTATCTGCAGCAGCGTTTTCGTGGTGAGTGGTGGCAGGAGGCCATCATCTAAACGCCTATTCCATTCGCGAATAAGTCCTATGGTGAGACCTGCCATTCTGCCCCGACACTGCGCGCACTAGCTTCAACCTCCCAACATGGGAGTGAATTATGGCGCGAATGACAGCAGCTCAGGCAGCCGTTTTGGTGATGGAAAAAGAAGGTATTCGGGATGCCTTCGGCGTGCCCGGTGCGGCAATCAATCCGCTTTATGCAGCGATGAAGCCGCGCAACATCATTCGCCATTTTCTTGCGCGCCATGTGGAAGGCGCATCACACATGGCCGAAGGCTACACGCGCGCCAATCCCGGTAATATCGGCGTGTGCATTGGCACATCAGGTCCCGCTGGCACAGATATGGTCACGGGCATCTATTCTGCTGCGGCTGATTCAATCCCGATCCTTTGCATCACTGGTCAGGCGCCGCGCGCACGTTTGCATAAGGAAGATTTCCAAGCCATCGACATTGCCGAAATTGTCAAACCGGTGGCCAAATGGGCTGTGATGGCGCGCGAGCCCGCACTCGTGCCGCGTATCTTCCAGCAAGCCTTTCACGTGATGCGCTCAGGCCGCCCAGGTCCGGTGCTGATTGATCTGCCCTTTGATGTGCAAGTGGCCGAGATCGAATTCGACATTGATACTTATGAACCGCTGCCAGTTTATAAGCCTGCTGCCAGTCGCGTGCAGGTGGAGAAGGCGCTGGAGATGATGGTTGCGGCCGAGCGCCCGCTGATTGTGAGCGGTGGCGGTGTCATCAATGCCGATGCGAGCGATCTTCTGGTGGAATTTGCCGAAGTCATCGGTGCGCCAGTCATTCCAACCTTGATGGGTTGGGGCACAATTCCTGATGATCACCCGCAAATGGCGGGCATGGTCGGTCTGCAAACATCCCATCGCTATGGCAATGCGACCTTGCTCGCCTCTGACTTTGTGCTGGGCATCGGCAATCGCTGGGCCAATCGACATACGGGCGGGATTGAGACTTACACCAAGGGCCGCAGCTTCGTGCATGTTGATATCGAACCGACCCAGATTGGCCGTGTCTTTATGCCGGATTACGGCATCGTATCGGATGCTTATGCCGCCTTGAAACTCTTTGTTGAGGTCGCGCGTGAATGGAAGGAACAGGGCCGGCTGAAAGATCTTTCAGGCTGGCTCGGTGAATGTCAGCAGCGCAAGCGCAGCATGTTGCGCCGGACGCATTTCGATGATGTGCCCATCAAGCCGCAGCGCGTCTATGAAGAAATGAACAGGGCTTTTGGTAAAGACACGCGCTATGTCTCCACCATAGGCCTGTCGCAAATTGCGGCAGCGCAATTCCTGCATGTCTATAAGCCGCGCCACTGGATCAATTGCGGCCAGGCAGGGCCGCTCGGCTGGACCATACCCGCCGCGCTTGGCGTTTGCGTTGCGGATCCTGATGCGACCGTGGTTGCGATTTCAGGCGATTATGATTTTCAGTTTCTCATTGAAGAGCTGGCCGTCGGTGCGCAATTCAAGCTGCCCTACATCCATGTTGTCGTGAACAATGCCTATCTCGGTCTCATCCGTCAGGCGCAGCGCGGTTTTGGCATTGATTATGCCGTGCAACTCTCCTTCGAAAATCTGAACACGCCGGAGCTGGGCGTCTATGGCGTAGACCATGTGAAAGTGGCGGAGGGATTAGGCTGTCGCGCCATTCGTGTCATGAAACCCGATGATCTACCTGTTGCTTTTGCGCAGGCGCGTACATGGTGCCGCGAAGATCGTGTGCCAGTTGTGGTTGAGATCATTTTGGAGCGGGTCACCAACATCTCCATGGGCGTTGAGATTGATGGTGTGAATGAGTTCGAAGCTTTGGCGGAGGCGCCTGAAGATGCGCCAACGGCATTGGCACATGCATAGACAGGTCACAGGGATACAAGGCATGATCAAATTTGCAGCCAATCTCACCATGCTTTTCAACGAGCATGACTTCCTGCATCGCTTTGCGGCTGCCGCTGCCGCAGGCTTCGAAGGCGTAGAATATCTTTTCCCCTATGACTACGAGGCTGACATTCTCGCTCACCAGTTGGAGCGACATGGCTTGCGGCAAGTGCTGCATAATTTACCCGCTGGAAACTGGGCGGCTGGAGAGCGTGGCATTGCATGTCTTCCCGGTCGAGAGGGAGAGTTTCAGGACGGTGTGGCGCGTGCAATGACCTATGCCAAGACGTTGAATTGTCCTCAGCTCAATTGCCTTGTTGGCATTCCTCCAGCCGATGCTGATCGCGAGAAGGTTCATGCAACGCTGGTGTCCAATCTGCGCTTCGCCGCACGGGCTCTGGAGGCGCAATCCATCAGGCTGCTGGTCGAGCCGATCAATAGCTATGACATGCCGGGTTTCTATCTCAACCGTACCGCCCAGACTCTGGCGCTGTTTGACGAGATTGGAGAGAGCAATCTCTGGATGCAATATGACATCTATCACATGCAGCGCATGGAGGGGGAATTGGCGGCGACCATGCGCAAACATCTTGCCCGGATCGCGCATATTCAGCTTGCTGATAATCCCGGCAGACATGAGCCGGGCACAGGCGAGATCAATTACGGCTTTCTGTTCAGCGAGCTTCAGGCCATCGGCTATGACGGCTGGATTGGTTGTGAATACAAGCCGAAAACATCAACGATTGAAGGGCTGATCTGGCTTGCACGTGCACGTGCAGGCTTGTGAGGGAGGGGGAAAGATGGAGACGATTGGTTTTATCGGCCTTGGAATTATGGGCCGTCCCATGGCCGGTCATCTGGCCGATGCGGGATTTCCACTGGCGCTTTCCAATCGCAGCGGGGTGCCGGCTGATCTGCAGGGGCGCGGGAGCCTCTGTGCCAATGCGCGCGAAGTTGCGCAGCAAGCCGATATCATCATCATGATGGTGCCTGATACGAGCGACGTGGAAGCCGTCTTGTTCGGGGCGGATGGTGTGGTGGAAGGTTTGTCGCCGGGTAAGGTCGTGGTGGATATGAGTTCCATCTCACCCGTTGCAACCAAGGATTTCGCCCGCCGCATTCATGCGCTGCAATGTGATTATCTTGACGCGCCTGTGTCGGGCGGTGAAGTGGGTGCGAGGCAAGCCACGCTTTCCATTATGTGCGGTGGCGCGTCCGATGTCTTTGCGCGTGTGCGCCCGGTGTTTGAGCGCATGGGCCGCAATATTACTCTTGTGGGTGATGTTGGTGCGGGGCAGACCTGCAAGGCGGCCAATCAGATTGTGGTGGCGCTCACGATTGAAGCTGTTGCTGAAGGCTTGCTCTTTGCCTCAAAAGCCGGGGCAGATCCCGCCCGTGTACGCGAGGCCCTGATGGGTGGCTTGGCAACATCGCGCATTCTGGAGCTGCATGGCGAGCGCATGATCAAGCGCAATTTCGCGCCGGGCTTCCGCATTGAGTTGCATCAGAAGGATCTAAATATCGCGCTGAATGCGTCGCGTGCTTTGGGTGTGGCCTTGCCCGCCACCGCTTTGGCACAGGCCCTCTTCACCGCCTGCGCCGCGCATGGGGATGGCAAGCTCGACCACTCCGGCATTGCGCGCGCACTGGAGCGCATGGCCAATCACGACATCGCCCTTGCCGAGGATTGAGACGCGTCTCCGCACGCGCAGTGAGATGCAAATCGCGTGTCGGACCTGCCCCAGCCCTGAAGTCCCCACGCGATAGAAGGCCGCTCCCTCCCGAGAGCGGCCTTCTTGCATTGAAGGCACGAGGCACCAATTGCAAAGACGAATGTGGAAGGATTGTTGGTAGCGGAGGAGGGACTCGAACCCCCGACACAAGGATTATGATTCCTCTGCTCTAGCCAGCTGAGCTACTCCGCCCCGGCGCGGGGGCAAGCCAGCCGCGCGAAAGCCTGCGGGGTATAGGGTGGGGGTTGTGGCGGTGTCAAGGTCGCTGCGACCTTGCCGGCCGGTTTTTCGGTATCGCCGCTGGCAGCTCCCGAAAACGTGCCCTCATGTGAAGGAAAACACGCTTTCGGACCCGTGACCTAGGGACCGTTACGGTATAAAAACGCGCCATTCGATCAGGGAGGCCCCTCAAGGGGCGATGCACATGATGTTTTGGAAGCGGGCTGCCACAGTTGCGGCTCTTTCTCTCTTCGGCTTCTCAGGCCTGCAGGCGCAGACGCCGGAGCAGTTCTACAAGGGCAAGACGGTCGATCTGACGATTGGCTATCCGCCTGGCGGCAGCAACGACATCTATGCCCGCATTCTCGCCCAGCATCTCGGCAAGCATATTCCCGGCCAGCCGACGGTGGTGGCGCGTAATCTGCCGGGCGCTGGCAGCTTCCTTGCCGTCAACCAGATGGCGGCCACGGCGCCGCGCGATGGAACCGCCATTGCGATTGGCGCGCCCACGCTGGCCATTGACGAGAAGCTTGGCACGCAGGGCGTGCGTTACAAGACGTCTGAGTTTAACTGGATCGGCCGTATCTCTCCGCTCATCAATATCGTCATGATCTGGCACACCGTGCCGGTGAAGACCCATGCCGATACATTGAAGACCGAGGTGAAGATGGCGGGCACCGGTGTCGGTTCCACCGTGTCCATCTACCCCACCGTCATGAACAATGTGTTTGGCGCCAAGTATAAGCTCGTCATGGGCTACAAGGGCTCTGCGGATGCCATGTTGGCGCTGGAACGTGGCGAGGTGGAAGGCCATTCGACGTCATGGGAAGCACTGAAGGGTGCGCATCCGCATTGGTACCCGGAAAAGAAGGTGTCGATCCCGGTGCAATTCGCGCTGAAGCCGCATCCGGAACTGCCGGAAGTGCCGACGGCTTTGTCCTTCGCCCGCAATGATGAGGAGCGTCGCATTCTGGGCGCCATTCTGAATGCAACAGAGGTTGGCACCTCTTTCTTCACGACCCCCGGCGTGCCCGCTGATCGCGTGACGGCGCTGCGTCGTGCCTTTGATGCCACGATGGCTGATCCCGCGTTCCGGGCGGATCTGCAAAAGGCACGCATCTCGCTGAACCCGATGAAGGGCGAAGATCTGCAAGCTCTGGTGAAGCAGGTGAACGACTTGCCAGATGACCTTGTTGAGAAGGTCCGCAAGGTCTATCAGAACTGAACCACCAAGCTCCCGCCGGTCACTCCGGCGGGAGTTTTCCTTATCGCCCTTGTGCTATGCTCTGGTCATGCACAGGAGGTGGTCATGAGCCAAGAGCGCTGGAAACATGATGGTGTGCGGGTCATTTCCGCCCATAGTCTCGATCCCAATGGCGTACCACAGACGCCGGGCATGACTCGCGCCGCAGCAATCGACTTTGCCAGAGCAGGGGCGCAAAAGCTTTGGGCAGGCACAGTGCATATTCACGCAGGTGCCAAGACTGGGGCCCACCATCATGGTCCGCTCGAAAGCGTCATCTATGTGGTGCGCGGCAGGGCGCGTATGCGATGGGGTGATCGGCTGGAATTCACCGCCGAAGCGGGGCCGGGTGACTTCATCTTCGTGCCGCCCTATGTGCCGCATCAAGAAATCAATGCCAGCGCAGATGAGATGCTCGAATGCGTCCTTGTGCGCAGCGATGGTCAGGCAACATCCATCAATCTCGATATTGAGCCGGTTGAGAAGCCGGAAGATGTAAAATGGATTGACCCCATCCACCGCGACTGACAAGCACCGCTTGGCAGCCTGTGAGAGGGGCCTATCTGCATCCATGACTTTCGCGATGGAGGCACATGATGTGGCAGGCAATGGCTGGGCAGCTTGTTCTTGGCGCGATGTTGGTTGCCAGTGCCTCTGCGCAACTTCTCGAAGGCAAGGCCGCCTATGGCGACTGGCGACAGGATGACCCGGGGTTGCGGCGTCTCATTCGTCCGCAGGATATGCCGCCGCCCAATCTCGGTCATCGTGCCCATATGTCTCAGCGCCTCACCCCACGCCCGGCGAATGCCTTGCCGAAGGCGCCTCCCGGTTTCAAGGTTGAGCTGCTGCTGGACGGTCTTACCAATCCACGCATGTTGCGGCTGGCGCCGGATGGGTCGATCTTTGTGAGCGAGACGCGGGCGGGGCGTGTGCGCCTGTTGCGTCTGCAAGAGGGGCGGGTGACTCAGAACGAAGTCTTTGTGGAGGGTCTCGATAGGCCCTTTGGCATCGCCTTTCCACCCGGTGAAGACCCGCGCTTTGTCTATATCTCGACAGAGACCCGTGTGCTGCGCTTCCCTTGGCGGAAGGGTGAGCTGCGTCCACAGGGCAAGCCTGAAGTGCTTGTCGATCAGATCCCGCAGGGGGGTCATACGACGCGCGATATTGCCTTCTCGCGCGATGGATCGCGGCTTTATCTGTCGGTCGGCTCGCTGGGCAATGCGGGCGAAAACATGCCGCGGCTCAGTGCCGAAGAAATCCGCAAGGTCCAGCGTGACGTGGCGCCCGGTGCAAGTTGGGGGCCTGAAGCCGGGCGCGCTCTTGTCTATGTGATGGATGCGGATGGTCGTAACAAACGGATCTTCGCAACGGGTTTGCGCAATTGTGTGGGACTGGCGGTTGATCCATCGAGCGACACGCCGTGGTGTTCGACCAATGAGCGCGACATGATCGGTGATGATTTGCCACCTGATTATGCAACGCGGCTGCGGGATGGCGGCTTTTATGGCTGGCCATGGTTTTACATTGGCGCAAATGAGGAGCCGCGCTGGAAAGGCCCGCGTCCTGATCTTGCATCACAAGTCATCGTGCCCGACGTGCTTATTCAGGCCCATTCCGCTCCTTTGGGCATGACCTTCTATACGGGGCGGCAATTCCCGCAACATATGCAGGGCAGTGCTTTTGTTGCCTTGCACGGGTCGTGGAACAGGGCGCAGCGCGTTGGCGCAAAGGTCATTCGCATTCCCATGAAAGATGGGGTGCCAACCGGCGAATATGAGGATTTTCTCACCGCCTTCACGGACCGGGATGAGACCGTCTGGGGCCGTGTTGTCGGCGTCACCCAAGCGCAGGATGGTTCGCTGCTGGTGAGCGATGATGGGGGCAATGTGATCTGGCGCGTGAGTTACGCGCCCTGATCATTTGAGCATGGCGCAAGCATCGCGATTGACGGGAGGAAAGGCTTCCTCCGCGGTGATCTTGCGGACATGTTTGTAAAAGTCGTAAGGGCCTTTTGACTCTTGCGGGCTTTTGACCTGAAACAGATCGAGATCATAGATCATGCGTCCATCTTCGCGCAGGCGCGCAGGCTTGCCGAGATAATCAACCGGCATTTCGCGCATCTTGGCCATGACCGCCTTGGGCTCTTTCGTTCCTACAGCGTCCACTGCTGCGAGGTAATGGCGCACGCCAATATAGTTGCAGGCATGGGCCTTGGTCGGCATCTTGCCATTGTTGCGCGCGGCAAAGCGTCGCCCAAAGTCGCGCGACTTTTCATTGGCATCCCAGTAAAAGCCTTCGGTCACATAGAGGCCTTTGGCAACCTGAAGTCCAAGTGCGCGAATATCGCTGATGACCATCAGCAGGCCTGCGACAACTTGCGTTCCCGCCATGAGGCCAAATTCAGCCGCCTGTTTGATGGCATTGGTTGTATCATCACCGACATTGGCAAGGGCAATCACCTGCGCCTTTGAAGCTTGCGCCTGCAAAAGGAAGGACGAGAAGTCAGAGGCTGCGAGGGGATGGCGCACAGCGCCCAGTACAGTGCCGCCGCCGGCGCGCACCACCCGTTCGGCAGATGCCTGCATCTGATGGCCGAAGCCGAAATCCGCGGTCAGGAAGAACCAGCTCTTCAGGCCGCGTTCCAGTAGCGCCCTTGCTGTTCCTGCTG
>JACCED010938775.1_pt1 | contig 32766 bp, 32 predicted proteins | sample 7455021 | NCBI WGS metagenome assembly JACCED01 (sample SAMN15323456, study PRJNA562643) | freshwater metagenome | isolation source: river surface water | place: USA:Blue River Watershed | collected 2017-08-19 | reverse complement strand
GGAATAAAGGGGAATAGATGAACAAGGCCCAATTCATTGCGTCGTTGGCTCCATATTTCAACGGCAGCAAGAAGGAAGCACAGTACGCCGTCTCTATCGTCTTTGATTCGATCGTGCGCAACATCCACAAGGGTGAAGATGTCACCATCAATGATTTCGGCAAGTTCAAGAAAGTAGATCGCAAGGCTCGTAAGGGTCGCAATCCTTTCACTGGCGAAGAGATCATGATCAAGGCGAGCAAGAAGGTTCGCTTCCTTCCAGCAAAAGGTCTCAAGGAAGTAATCGCAGGCACTCGCAAGCTTGAGGCAGCACCAAAGCCTCCAGCACCAAAGCCAGTCAAGGCGGCTAAGCCAGCTAAGGCTGCTAAGCCAGCTAAGAAGGCTGCGAAGAAGCCAGCTAAAAAGGCTGCTAAGCCAGCTAAGAAGGCTGCGAAGAAGCCAGCTAAAAAGGCTGCTAAGCGGCGCTAATTAGTTTCGCAATACGAACTGTGGGCCACACTTCGGTGTGGCCCATTTTCGTCTCTCACCTTCTTTCGTGCCTATTCTTCTCTCGTGAAGAGCGATCCCTCGCGCGTGATTCATTTCGATGCGCCCTCAGGTAATCCGCGTGGCGTAACTCCGGTTTACAAAGTCGTCGCATTCTTCTTACGCCCATTGCTCAATCTCATCGTTAAGAAGGATTGGCGTGGAAGCGAACTCATCCCACAAAATGGTGGAGCGATCATCGTCTGCAACCACATCTCTTATCTTGATCCATTGACCTTCACTCATTTCCTTTACAACAATGGTCGAGCGCCGCGCTATTTGGGAAAGAGAGCGATCTTTGACACTCCGATTGTCGGTTGGGTGGTCTCCAAAGCTGGACAGATCCCTGTCGAAAGAGAATCAAAGGTCGCAAGTAAGGCTCTCGAGAATGCCGTCTCTGCTCTTCGCGCAGGTCATTTGATTGGAATCTATCCCGAGGGAACTTTGACTCGCGACGCGAATCTTTGGCCAATGAGCGGCAAGACTGGTGCAGCTCGCCTGGCGCTTCTTACCGGAGTGCCCGTCATTCCGACTGCCTCCTGGGGGCCGCAAGAGGTCATCCCTCGATATGGCAAGCGAATCAAGCTCTTCCCGCGAACCCGAGTGAGCATCTTGGTCGGCAATCCAGTCGATCTCTCGCGATGGGAGGGTCGGGCAAACGATCCTGTTGCTCTAGAGGAAGCGACCAACGCGATCATGGATCGGATCACCGAACTGCTCGCTCAATTAAGAGAAGAGGAGCCGCCAAAAGTTCGCTTCGATGCCAAAACTTCTGGGCTACCTCGAACTGGAAATTTCCTCAAAGAAGGAAAGAAGAATTCGAGCAAAAAGAGTGGACAGAAGGAACGATGAAGGTCTCCGTTATCGGATCTGGTGCATGGGGAACAACGTTGGCCATGATTGCCTGCGATGCTGGCCATGATGTCTTGATCTGGGGACGAAACCAGAGTGTTGTCTCCGAAATCAATACGACAAAGCGAAATAACGGCTTCTTAGGAGCGATAGAGCTGCCGAGCAATCTTCGCGCTACAGTTGAGATCGAGGAAGCCTTCGACTTTGGCGATCTTCTTACTCTTGCAATTCCAGCGCAGAGCCTTCGGATGAATCTCGAGAATTGGCGAGAGAGTTATCCCCGGGAAAAGACGACGGTCAGCACGCTTAAGGGCATTGAAGTCTCAAGCCACTTGAGAATGAGTGAAGTATTACGACAAGTGATTGAGATCGATGAGAAGAGAGTCGGCTTCATCACTGGCCCTAATCTTGCTGGCGAATTGGCGCTACGTCAGCCTGCAGGTGCAGTTGCAGCATCGTCCTCACAAGAGAGCGCGACGATAATAGCTAGAGCATTTCAAACGGAGTACTTTCGCGTCTATACATCGAACGATCTCCTTGGCTGCGAACTAGCGGCCGCCCTTAAGAATGTCATCGCGTTAGCTGTCGGAATCGTGGTCGGAATGGGTCTTGGTGAGAACACGCAAGCGATGATGATCACTAGAGGACTCAATGAAGTGACTCGCCTTGGCGTCGCTCTTGGCGCCGACCCATTGACCTTCGCAGGGCTAGCGGGCATGGGTGATCTGGTTGCCACGTGCCAGTCCTCTCTCTCACGAAATAGATCCTTCGGCGAAGCGATCGGCAAGACCGGAAATCTCCATAGCGCTCGCGAGACGCTCGGCAAGACAGTGGAAGGTGTCGCATCGGCCGGCGCAGTTGTTGAGATGGCCCATATGGTCGGTGTCGAAATCCCGATCATTGAGGCGGTTGCTGAGGTGGTCTCTGGCAAGATGTCGCCTATAGAAGCAATGGCAAAACTCAATGAGATCTCTACCGGAGTCGAGATTGATCTATCCGGTCCACATTGATTCCCGAAAAAGTGAAGTGAGGAGCGAAGTGAAACCACATATCGCTCTTATCTGTGGTGGAAAGAGCGCTGAACACGAGATCTCAGCACTTTCGGCCCTTGGGGTCTTCGATGCGATAGATAGGAACCGCTTCGATGTCTCCCTCTATGGGATCACTCCCTCAGGAAAAGGATTCGTGCCGCTGACCGGGCGAGCTGACTTCGATAGTGATTCAAATGGTTTGCCGATCGTCCCGGAGAGAGCATCGGCGGTGTCATTACCTTCAGGAATCGACCTTCTCTTTCCAGTACTACATGGCAGCAATGGCGAAGATGGTGTCTTCCAAGGTTACGCGGAGTTTTTGCAGATCAACTACCTCGGTTCCGGCGTGATGGCTTCTGCGCTTGCCATGGATAAGTCTCGAGCAAAGGAGATCTTCGCTGCAGCCGGATTGACCGTCGCACGAGGTAAGAGTGTGCGATCAGTAGCAGAGGCAGGTGCCGTAGATCTTTCCTTCCCGCTCTTTGTAAAACCTGCTCGAGGCGGATCTTCTCGTGGAACTCGAAAAGTCAAAGACAGTGATCAGTTAGCTGATGCGATAGAAGAAGCACTGACTTTTGATTCGATTGCCCTCATCGAAGAGGCGGTCGACGGTCGGGAAGTCGAATGCGCGATCTTGGAGATTGATGGTCGAATCGAGAGCTCAGTCGTGGGTGAGATTCGAGTCTTAGGGAATCGTGAGTTCTATGACTATGAAGCGAAATACCTTGACTCGGCAACCGAGTACTTGATTCCGGCACCTATCGACAATGAAGTTCAAGGTGCGATTCAGGCCGCTGCGACTAAGGCATTCAACGCAATAGGTTGCGCTGGGTTGGCTCGAGTGGATTTCTTCCTCAAAGGAGATGGATCCATTGTGATCAATGAAATCAATACCATGCCAGGGTTCACGCCGAAATCAGTCTTTCCTATGCTCTGGAAGGCGAACGGACGTAGCTACAGCGATGTAATCACAGTCATGATCGAGCAAGCGCTCAAGAATCCGAAGATTTGATTAACTGTCGCCAACTACATTGAAGTGACAGGGCAAGTGAGTGTCCGAGTTATTCCCGGTACCGCCTGTACTTTGGAGAGTATGACTCTCCCGAATTCCTCCATCGAGGGAGCCTCGGCGCGCATGATTACGTCGTAGGGCCCAGTCACACCTTCTGCGATGGTGACGCCTGAGATTCCTGCGACAGCATGAGCCACGCTGCCAGCTTTACCGACTTCGGTTTGAATCAAGATATAGGCCTGAATTGCCATACGCAGAAGGTAGCGCAGAAAAAGATTCCTGGAAAGCCCAGAACTAGAGTTGAGCCATGGACGAGATCTCAATCATCTCTCGATTACAGGAGATCTTCGGTACCCAACGCGATGAAGCTCTTGAAGTGGGAATTGGCGATGATGCCGCGATATTTCGTTCCGAGGGGCGATCGATCGCAGTCGCAACGGATATCTTGGTTGAAGGAACTCACTTCAATCGCAACTGGAGTGATCTCTACTCCATCGGTCGAAAAGCGGCAGCTGCGAACCTCGCCGATATCTTCGCAATGGGAATTCGGGCAAAGTACCTTCTCGTCGCTGCCGCATTCCCAGCCGATGAAAGCGAGACGATCCTGGATCTCGGAAAAGGTATCGCCGATGAGTCTGCTCTTGTTGGTGCGCGAGTCATTGGCGGGGACCTATCGCGATCTGATCAATTGACAGTAGCCATCACAGCCATAGGGGAGCGTTCTCCCAAAGAGAAGATCATGACTCGTTCAGGAGCGCAGGAAGGTGACGGGCTTTTCATCTCATCTCTTCCGGGACGTTCGGCGCTAGGCCTTGAACAATTGAAGCGCGGCGTGAAGTTTGATGAGCGCTCGATTTCATTCCATAAAGCTCCACAAGTTTCGTATCAAGAATTCATCGCAGCGTCGCTCTTCGCATCATCAATCTGCGACATCAGCGATGGCATCTCAATCGACGCCACATCGCTTGCAAGATCGAGCAAAGTTGCGATTGATATCGATTCTTACTTGATTGAAAAGCATCCGCATTTCGGTGAGATCGACCATCTTGCCCATCAACTCGGATTGAATCCGATTGAGGTGATAATGACTAGTGGAGAGGAGCACTCACCCCTCTTCACCGCCAGAGAAGATCTCGTTCCGGACGGAGAATTCCATCGAATTGGAAGTGTCAGGAGTGCAGATCGCCCTCACACCACCATCGATGGCAATGAGCGGCAAGCCGAAGGATTCAAGCACTTCGGTTGAAGTGGTTATTGATGCAGCTGAATGAGGTTTAGCGAGCGACCTTGCCGGCCTTGAGGCAGGAGGTGCAGACGTTTTGACGCTTGGTGTAGCCGGAGACCATGGTCTTGATGCTTTGAATGTTCGGGTTCCAACGGCGGCGTGTACGACGCTTGGAGTGCGAGACATTGTTTCCAAAGCTCGGACCTTTGCCACAGATATCGCATACAGATGCCACGATGACTCCTCATTAGAACGATTACCCACTTGGTATACAAACTGGGCAAACCCACGAGGAAAGATGACCCGCAGGCGGGGAGAAGGGTATCCGTTCCCGCCCCGAGAATGGAAATCGAGGCAAAAGTGTGAGTAATAGGCTGGGTAAAGATGAGCGAAACGAATCTCTTTACGCAACGCCTTGACCGCCTTCTTGGGCCAAAGACAGCCAAGGCCTTCAAGGATGCCTTTGGGTATGAAAGCGCTGCGGATCTCCTTTCTCATTACCCACGGCGATATATCCGGCGTGGGGAGCTCACTGAGATCGAAGAGATTCCCCTCGGCAGTGAAGCGACGATTCTTGCTGAGATCGTTTCCGTAAAGTCACGAAAGATCCCACAGCGCAAAGGCGGGATCTTGGAAGTCATTGTTTCCGACGGATCAGCCAAGCTCATCCTCACATTCTTCAACCAAGTGTGGCGCGAAAAAGAGTTGAAGGTCGGCCGACAAGGACTCTTCGCAGGAAAGATCACGCTCTTCAATGGCAAACGACAGCTCGCACATCCGGAGTATCAATTGATCCCTGATGGTGACGATGTCGATGGAGCTATTGGAGAGTTCGCTGGAAAGTTGATTCCCATCTACCCAGCTTCTTCGAAACTTCCATCCTGGAAGATTGAGCAATCGATTGAGATTCTCTTGGAGATGGTGACTGAACTTGCCGAACCTCTGCCAGAGGAGGTTGTGAGGGATCAGGCTTTGATCTCCCGAAGCGAGGCGCTGAAGGAGATTCATCAGCCACAAAGTATGGAAGCCGCCAAAGCTGCGCGATTGCGTTTGACATTCGATGAAGCCTTCGAACTGCAGTTGATCTTGGTCAAGCGAAGAAATGAGATTCGCCAATTGAGATCTCGCGCACTTTTGAAAGATAAAACAATAGGTCTCCTTGCGCGTTTCGATTCCGAGTTACCGTTTGAACTGACTGATGGGCAGAAGAGAGTTTGGCTTGAGATAGCTGCCGATCTCGCGGGTCATGACCCGATGTATCGGCTCTTGCAGGGTGAAGTGGGATCGGGAAAGACAATCTTGGCGCTACGAGCTATGGTCGCAGCGGTTGATAGCTCTGGCCAGGCTGCACTCCTTGCGCCAACAGAAGTCTTGGCGGCGCAACATCATCGAAGCCTTCTTGCTTTGTTAGGCCCGCTTGCTGAGGCGGGGATGTTGGGCTCCGAGACTGACGCGATTTCTGTAGCGCTCCTTACTGGCTCACTTTCGACCGCAGAGAAGAGGTCGATTCACGAAGGACTGCGCGATGGTCGCATAGATATCGTGATTGGAACGCATGCGCTGATCTCGGAGGGAGTCTCCTTCTCGCACTTGGATCTTCTGGTCGTGGATGAACAACATCGCTTCGGCGTAGAACAACGAGATGCGCTCCGCGAGCGAAGCGAGATTTCCCCGCACATTTTGGTGATGACCGCAACCCCGATTCCGCGTACCGTAGCGATGACAGTCTTTGGAGATCTGGACGTCTCGATACTTGATGAGCTTCCACGGGGACGTTCACCCATTGCAACTCACATCATTCCCGTTCTTACAAAACCACATTTCTTGGATCGCGCTTGGCAGAGAATCAAAGAGGAAGTTGCGAAAGGTCGTCAGGCTTACGTCGTAGCGCCGAGAATCAATGCCTCACCGCCGAGCGCGGAGCAGGAAGCTTCATCAGATAACGAGATGCGAAATCGTGCGCTGAAACTCCTCGGTGAAGAGATCGACCTTGCAGATGATGAATCAGTCGAGATGGCATCTGTTGAAGAATTCTTCACCATGTTGAGTGCGGGTCCATTGAAGGATCTTCGCATTGGAAAACTCCATGGTCGCATGAGCTCTGAGGAGAAGGAAGCGACAATGCATGCTTTCCAGAATCGAGATTTGGACCTGTTGATCTCTACCACCGTGATTGAAGTTGGAGTGGATGTTCCCAATGCAACCGTGATTGTGATCTTGGATGCCGATCGTTTCGGCGTCTCGCAGTTGCACCAGCTCCGTGGTCGTGTGGGCCGTGGGAAAGAGAGCGGTCTTTGTCTTTTGGTCACTCGAAGTGAAGATGAGAGCGAAGCGATGCTCCGTTTGAAAGCAGTGGCTGGCACTCTTGACGGCTTCGCACTCTCTAAAATCGATTTGGAACAGCGAAGAGAAGGTGACGTCCTTGGTGCATCGCAATCCGGCCGCCGCTCGCAATTACGTCTCTTGCGGGTTCTTGAGGACGAAGAATTGATCATCAAAGCCCGTCAGATCGCAACTTCCCTTCTTGAAAAGGATCCGTCTCTTGCTACCGTACCGTTACTTGCGAAAGCTATCGCCGAAAGAGAAGCAGAATCAGTCGCTTCCTTCGTAGAAAAAGGTTGAGAGATTCCATGCGCATCATCGCCGGAACAGCCAAGGGAAGGAAGTTGATCTCGCCGGAAGGTACGTCAGCTCGTCCCACATCCGATCGGGCTCGTGAAGCACTCTTTTCTTCCTTGGAATCTGAATTCGGTGAGTTGCACGGTATTCGATTCCTGGACCTCTTTGCAGGAAGTGGAGCAGTCACCGCTGAGGCGATGAGTCGCGGAGCGAGATCTTGCACCGTCGTCGAGTCGGATCGCACTGCTCTCGAGATCGCAAGAAAGAACGTCGAGATGGTGCGATCAACATTTCCTGAATCGGAAGCGGTTTATATCGAAGGCGACGTAGAGTCATTCGTTATGCGTCCCTCGAATCCTTTCGATGTCATCTTTCTCGATCCACCGTATTCATTTCCAGATTCGGATCTCACTGAAATAGTCTCAAGTCTTCAGCGTTCAGGATTCATCGCTCCATCAACGCTGGTCATCGTAGAACGCGCTAGTCGATCGAAAGCCTTTTCCTGGCCCGCAACGCTGAGGGCAGTCAAAGAGCGTCGCTACGGCAACGCGGCCATCTACTATGGCGAAGCAGATAACGGTTAGAATTCAATGGTGAAATTCCGTCGCGCAGTCGCTCCAGGATCATTCGACCCCATCACTTTGGGACATCTCGATGTCATCGAGAGAGCGAGTGCGATCTTTGATGAAGTCGTCGTTGCAGTCTTGGTCAATTCGACAAAAGCCGGACTCTTCTCCATTGAAGAGCGGATGGATTTGATTCGACATTCAGTCTCACACCTAGGGAACGTCTCTGTCGATTCCTGGACTGGCCTCTTGGCTGATTACTGCAAGGAACATGAAGTCTCAGCCATCATTAAGGGATTGAGGGCGGTAAGTGATTTTGACTATGAGCTTCAGATGAGTCAGATGAATCATCAGTTGAAGGGGATTGAGACCTTCTTCATGGCTACGAAGCCTGATTACTCGTTCCTCTCTTCCTCTTTGGTCAAGGAGATCGCAAAATACGGGGGAGATGTAAGTTCGTGGGTACCGCCTCACGTTCATAGCGCGCTACAGTCGCAATTTGCCAAGTAGTCTTCCGCTCTATCGCAGGTGCCTGCTGGTGCCTGATTCGGACCTAATCCGTAAACGAAAGGTTGGAGGTGCGAGATGGATTCACTCGAAAAACTCGAGAGCGCACTAACTATGGTCACCGAAGCGCGTTCAGTGCCGCTTTCAGGGTCATGCGTCGTCCACCGAGGTGAACTTCTCGAACTTCTCGGTGAGATCAAATCAGCGCTACCTGCAGATCTCTTTGCAGCCCAGGAGTTGTTGACTGCCCGGGATCGAATCGTCGATGAAGGCAGAACTTCCGCTGAACAACTGATCGCCCATGCGCGAGAAGAAGTCGCACGTATGGTGGAGCAGACGGCAATCGTTCAAAGTGCGCGAGAAGAGTCGACTCGAATCCTCGATGAGGCTCGAGCACAAGGCGATGCAGAGCGAGCCGAGGTCGATGCCTATATCGATTCCAGGCTTGCAACGCTTGAAGTCATTCTCAATAAGACGCTCGATGCGATCAATCGTGGTCGTGAGCGATTGGCTGGCGGTAACGACAAGGATGCACTTTCAGAGCTGGCTGATTAGTTCTAGAGTCTGACTTCATTCATCATGTCCAAGAAGGATTCGCAAGGGTTCAAACTTTCGCTCCATGAGTTGCCTCGTCGCTCTGGCGAGTATCGTGAGTATCAGATGCGAGTCTTGCTTGATCGCCCCTTCGGAGTTGAGATGATCGCAATTCCTGCGGGAACGGGGATTGATCTCACCATCACCGCAACCTCTGTTGACGAGGGGGTTTTGATCAGAGGACGTGTCAACTCGAATGCGGTGGGCGAGTGCTCGCGATGTCTTGACCCTGTTGAAATGGATATCAATCAAGGCTTTGATGAACTCTATGAATATGAGAGCAAAGCGGCAGCTCTCAGTGATGAGGATGTCGAAACCGATCAGATCCTTATCGTCGTTGAGGATCACGTCGATCTGGAGATTCCGGTGCGAGACGCCGTGGTCCTTGCTCTGCCCGTTAATCCACTCTGTGACCCGGAGTGCTTAGGACTCTGCTCTATCTGCGGCGTCCCATATCGAGAGCTCGAGCCTGACCATGAACACGAGGAGCGTGATCCCCGCTGGGGACCGTTGGCCGATTTAGCGCGGGAGCTGGAAGCGGGCGAGAAGTAGGGCTTCGTTTTTACATTCTGCGAGCGGGATGGAATACTCCCGCCCGTGCCAGTACCAAAGCGAAAACTCTCTCGGGCTCGTACCCGAGCACGCCGTTCACAGTGGAAGGCGACTCCTGCTGCTACCTCGACGTGCAGCCAGTGCCAGCAGCCAAAATTGCAGCATGCGGCCTGCCCGACCTGCGGCACTTACAACAACCGCCAAGTTCTCGACATCTAATCTTTCGGGATCCTCGTGGACGAATCCCAGGGTCTGCACCGCTTCCTAGAGTCTCTGAATCTCTCGCTCTCTGACGACCTCATCAATCTTGCCCTGACACATCGTTCATTTGCCTATGAATCTGGTGGATTACCGACCAACGAGCGCCTGGAATTTCTTGGAGATAGCGTCTTTGGCCTCGTCATCACCGAAGAGCTGTACAAGAGATTTCCTGAGATGGACGAGAGCAAGCTTTCACCTTTACGTTCAGGAGTAGTTAGTACCCGGGCGCTCGCTGAAGTTGCGAGAGGACTTCGCCTTGGTGACATTTTGCGACTTGGAAAAGGCGAAGAGGTCACTGGCGGACGGGATAAATCTTCAATACTTGCCGATGCACTCGAAGCGCTCTTCGGCGCGATCTACTTGGAACATGGATTGAGTGGCGCCAGAAATGCGATCCTGGCGTTGATGTCAGAAGCAATCGAAGATTCGCTCTCGCGCGGCGCAATGCTTGATGGAAAGACCGCACTTCAAGAGCTACTTGCCGCGCGATCTTTAGGAGTTCCGGAGTATGAGATCGCAGAATCAGGACCGGACCATGCAAAGGAATTTCAAGCCACAGCGATCGTTGCGGGCCAGCGTATCTCTCTAGGGCGCGGAAAGAGCAAGCGAGAAGCAGAGCAAGAGGCAGCACGACTGGCGTACGAGGTGCTTGCTTCGCAGAGTCAATCTTGATTCTTTATTGCATGAAGATAATCGCGAAATCTTGAAAAAACATTGAGGAAGTCGTGAAATGCCAGAGTTACCCGAAGTCGAAAGTGTGAGAAAGGGACTCGAACGACATCTTCGCTCCAGCACCATAACCAAGATTCGATCGCTGCATCATCGAGCGTTATCCGCGCAATCGATTGCACCACTTGATTCTCTAGTCGGCCTCACGGTGAAGGATGTGAGAAGACGGGGGAAATTCATATGGCTTGAGTTCAGAGACCATGAGCTACTCCTCCTGGCTCATCTGGGAATGAGTGGTCAGTTCAGAGTCTTTCGCGATCTGCAAGAAAAGCCACATCAACACCTCAGAGCAACGTTCTCAGTGGCCAAGCGTGGGAAAGCTTTTAGGTTGGACTTCCTGGATCAGCGAACCTTCGGCTGGCTGCGGGTGGATCGGGGAAGTGATTCTGGAATCCCGGAGTCGATAGGTCATATCGCACCGGATCCCTTTGAAGACGATTTCGACGATGCAGAAGTCATTCGGCGCATACAAAGCCGACGAAGTGAGATCAAGCGAGTGATCTTGGATCAAGGAATATTGAGCGGTGTCGGCAACATTTATGCTGACGAAGCGCTATGGCGATCAAGAATCCATCCAGAGATGCGCGCAGATAAATTGAGCCAAACGCAATTGCGTCGCCTCCTCGCATCGATTCGCTATGTGATGCAACGCGCCTTGGAATCTGGAGGGACCTCTTTCGATCAACTCTACGTCAACGTCAATGGAGAGAGCGGATACTTCGCGAATAAATTGGCGGTCTATGGACGCGAGGGGGAATCATGTCGACGCTGTCGTGGCGTGATCAAAAGAATTCATTTCACCAATCGTTCCTCTCATCTCTGCCCACAATGCCAGCAGATTCGTAAAAGCCTCAACTAGAACTTTAAGGTTCTCTGGTTTCGCTTTACGCTGCCAAGGATTCAAGCTCTACTCAGGTAGGTTTTACGCGTGTACATCAAGAGCATGACGCTCAAGGGCTTCAAGTCCTTTGCAAACCCGACCACTCTTCAATTGGAGCGGGGTATCACATGCGTCGTCGGCCCAAATGGTTCGGGTAAGAGCAATGTTGTCGATGCTCTCGCTTGGGTGATGGGTGAACAGGGCGCGAAATCGCTCCGTGGCGGAAAGATGGAAGATGTCATCTTCGCTGGAACCTCTGGAAAAGCGCCACTAGGTAGGGCCGAAGTCTCACTCACTATCGATAACTCAGATGGCGCCCTCGATCTTGAATACCGTGAAGTTACGATCTCCCGCATTCTCTTTCGCAATGGACAGAGTGAATATCAAATCAATGGTGAGACGGCGAGACTTCTGGATGTCCAAGAACTCTTAAGCGATAGTGGCATTGGTCGCGAGATGCATGTCATTGTCGGCCAGGGTCAGCTGGACGCAGTCTTGATGGCCAATCCGGAGGAACGTCGAGCATTCATCGAAGAAGCTGCTGGAGTACTCAAGCATCGAAAACGAAAAGAGAAGGCGCTTCGCAAACTCGATTCGATGCAAGGAAATATGGCTCGTATCCAAGACTTAACTTCGGAGTTGAGGCGACAATTAAAACCACTGGGCAAGCAGGCTGAAGTTGCGAAGAAGGCGAGTGCGATCCAGGCGGAACTGCGTGACGCCAAATTACGTCTTCTTGCTGATGATGTGATTGCTCTGAAGAAGGCGCTCGACGCAGATGCTGCGGATGAGAGTTCGCTTCGTGCCAGACGAGCCGAAGTCGAGCGGGAACTCACGAAACTTCGCGATAGGGAAGTTGAATTGGATGCCCAATCAGCGACGGAGAGCCCGCTCTTGAGCTCTGCGCAAGATAATTACTACCGACTCACCGGCGAGCGTGAGAAGTTGCGCGCTACGCAGACGCTCGCTTCGGAACGAGCGAAACTGTTAGGTGAAGAGCTTGAAGAGGCAAAGATCACCGGAAGAGATCCGCAGGCTCTAGAGGCTGAGGCTGTTGCGCTCGGTGAGGAAGAAGCCGTCCTTCGTGGGGAAGTTGAATCCGCTACGTCGGAATTGGCCGAAGTCGCTGAGCAGGTGAAGAAGGCGGAGAGTGATTTTGGAGCTGAAGAAGCCCAGATTGCGGCACGGCTTCGTGCTCTCGCCGATGCCAAAGAGGGCAGTGCTCGACGCGAGGGACATGTTCGCGTCATTGAATCGAAGATTGCAGGTGCGAACGAGGAGAGGGGTCGTCTTGAGCAAGCACGAGCTGAAGTCGATTCTCGTATTGAGAAGACTGCTCTTGAGTATGCGGCAAAAGAGAGTGAGCTCGCAGGACTTGGCGCTGGAGAGACTGATCTTGATAACGAATATGAAAAGGTCAAGAACGTCCTCGACCAAGTTGTAAGTCGTGAAGAGTCGGCTCGAAAGAGATTGGTAGAGATCGAGAAGGATCTCTCATCTGCAATTTCGAAACGCGATGCGCTTGCGCAAGCCTCGATTCACAAGGATGGAGCTGGAGCGATCCTTGCCGATCCGAAAGGTCTTGCAATCAAGGGAACCCTGGCATCGCTGATCGAGATCGAACGTGGATGGGAAATAGCGGTCTCAAATGTCCTTGGCACCCTCGCTGATGCGATCGTCGTCGAAGATCTATCAGGAGCGGTCGATGCCTTGACGCTCTTAGGAAATGAGGAAAAGGGTCGAGCGGATGTCATCATTCTTGGTGAGAGTGAGATCGATGCGACTGATATCCCAAGCGGATTGATGCCATTGACCTCTAAGGTGAAATCGACGACCTTAGGAAAAGTCCTATCGACATTCTTAGAAAAAGTTGTCGTTGCTGAATCACTTGGTGAGGCAGAGAAGATCATCAAGGAACACTCGCAGTTGATTGCGGTGACAAAGAAGGGCGAATTGCTCTCTCGCAATCTTGCGCGAGGTGGAACTGGAAATTCCCTGGTTCAGATCAATCATCTCATCGAAACTACTACGGAATTGGTCGAGAACTTGACTCATGAACGCGACAGATTGCGTTTCGAACTAAGTTCAATCGAAGATGAGTTGGTCAAGGCGAGGAAAGATCACGAGGCAGCACTTGGTCGGCTCAATGAGTCAGATTCAAAGATGGCAGCGCTTGCCGAGGAGATGGCTGCTCTGGGTCAAAGTCTTACCAACGCGCGAGATGAAAGTTCGCGACTTGCATCTCAAATCACCGCGGTCAGCGCGTCTCTCGATAAATTGGCAATCGAACTTGAAACGGCCCGCCAAGCAGCAAAGAGTGAGCCGATAGATGATGCTGAACCTGACACGGCTGAGCTCGAAAGATTGCGATCGAACCTTGGTCAACTACGTGGCATGGAAGTTGATGCGCGATTGAAGCTTCGAACCGCCGAGGAGCGAGTGACGGCGATTGCCCATCGCATCGTCGAGCTACGCGAGAGCGCGAACCGCGAACGCGAGAGTGCTGCTCGGCAGATTGCCAGACGAGAGGCGCGAGGTCGCGGAGCACTTGTGGCTCAAGAGATCGCAGAGACTGCATATGAAGCCTTGATTCAGATCGAAGTTTCTATCTCACGAGCGGCAGCTGAAAGAGAGCGCCTTGAGATTTCGCGATCAGATCGCGAAGGAGAGACGCTTGCGCTTCGATCCAGGATTCGCGAACTTGCAAGCGACCTTGAGGAACTTACATCGAGTGTCCACCAAGACGAAATAGCTCGAGCGGAACAACGACTTCGAGTAGAACAAATGGAGGCTCGCGCTCTGGAAGAGTTCGGGATCGACAGCGAGACACTTAAAGCTGAATATGGACCTGAGAATCTTGTCTCTACTTTCACCGAGAATGATGAAGGTGAGGTCATCGCGAGTGAGCCGATGCCATTTAAACGCGAGGCGCAAGAGCGGCGCTTGGCCCAGGCAGAGCGATCACTTGCCCTGCTCGGGCGTATCAATCCTTTGGCGCTAGAGGAGTATTCGGCGCTGGAAGAGAGATTGAAATATCTCGCCGATCAGATGGAGGACCTCAAGAAATCCCGCAAGGACCTCATGGACATCATCAAGGAAGTCGATGACAAGGTCTTGGAGATTTTCACGACGGCTTACCACGATACGGCGAGAGAGTTCGAAGGAATCTTTAGTCGCCTCTTTCCAGGCGGTGAAGGGCGGTTGATCCTTACCAATCCAGACGACATGCTCACGACTGGAATCGATGTTGAAGCACGTCCCCCAGGTAAGAGAATCAAGAGGCTTTCGCTTCTCTCGGGTGGTGAGCGATCATTGACTGCCGTCGCGCTACTTGTTGCTATCTTCAAGGCTCGGCCAAGTCCGTTCTACGTCATGGATGAGGTTGAGGCAGCGTTAGATGATACGAACCTTGGCCGATTGCTGGGCATCATGGAAGAGTTGCGAGCTAGTTCGCAGTTGATCGTGATCACGCACCAGAAGCGCACCATGGAGATTGCGGATGCGCTCTATGGCGTGACGATGCGTGGCGATGGCGTCTCCGAAGTGATTTCACAGCGACTGCGCGAAGCAGTCTCCTCCTGATGGGTTTCCTCTCCAAACTCGTCAGCAAGTTCTCATCACTGACGGGATCTCCCAGTGAAGAAGTCTTGGCAGATTTCGAAAGTGAATTGTTGAGAGCAGATTTTGGTCCTGCATTGACCGCAGAAGTGATGGAAAGTGCTCGTCGCTCACGTGGCGATCTCAAAGATCGCATCGCTCAAGTTCTGCTCGCCGGTTTCATCGATGGATCGCGTGATCTGGCTACAGCATCTCATCCGAGCACAATTTTGGTGATTGGCGTCAATGGCACAGGAAAGACGACCTCGGTCGCCAAGCTTGCATATCGCTTCCACGGTGAGGGAAAGCGAGTTCTGCTGACCGGCGCTGACACTTTCCGCGCTGCTGCAGTCGAGCAATTGGCCACCTGGGCAGAGCGGGTAGGGGTGGAGTTTCATCGTGGCCAAGAGCGGCAAGACCCTGCCTCGGTGGCATTCGATGGCGCTAAGCGAGCTCACGATGACGCTTTCGACGTACACATCATCGACACAGCTGGGCGCCTGCATACCGAGAACAATTTGATGGCAGAGCTCACCAAGGTTCGACGAGTCGTGGAAAAGGTGACGCCAGTCGATGAAGTTCTCTTGGTCCTCGATGCTACGACAGGTCAAAATGCCATCGTCCAGGCGAGGGAATTCATGGCTGCGACGCCCATCACCGGCCTGATCCTGACCAAGATGGATGGCAGCGCGCGGGGTGGCTCAGTGATCGCAGTTGAGCGCGAACTTCAGATCCCAATCAAGTTCATCGGAACCGGTGAGGGCATTTCGGACCTTCAACCGTTCGACCCAAAGCTCTTTGTCGATCAACTCTTTTAAGGGAGATCTCGGCCTGGATGTAACTCAGCTGTAACAGAGAGCTAAGTTCTTTCACATAGAAGTAACCCATCAACACTTTGGATGTAATCCGTTTCCTTGACCATCCCGCCATTGAGTGCGGGCAGTGTCGCTCGCATCTGATCATGAATCACTCGCAGCGATGGGATGGGATGAGATGGATACCGGCGATACCGCGTGGATGTTGATAAGTACCGCGCTAGTTCTTTTAATGACGCCAGGACTTGCCATGTTCTATGGCGGAATGGTGAGGGCAAAGGGAGTCCTCAACATGATGATGATGTCTTTCGTCTCGATGGGTCTGGTTGCGGTTGTTTGGACGCTCTATGGCTACTCGATGACATTCGGAAAGGATCTCGGTGGGGGATTGGTTGGTGATCCCACCGAATCATTCGGTCTGACTGATGTCCTTGCATCAGATGCCTTATTTGGAACGATCCCGACGGCAGTCTTTGCGGTCTTCCAAATGATGTTCGCCATCATCACCGTCGCATTGATCTCGGGAGCTATCGCAGATCGTGCAAAGTTCGGCGCTTGGATCCTCTTTGTCATCATTTGGGTGACCGTCGTCTACTTCCCAGTCGCTCACTGGGTCTTCGATTTCGACGGCAAGGATGATGCAGGAAATGTCGTCGATCCCGGTGGTTGGATCGCAAACGATCTTGCGGCGATCGATTTCGCTGGCGGAACGGCAGTTCATATCAACGCAGGAATCGCTGCTCTCGCTCTTGCGCTCGTCCTTGGAAAACGAGTTGGCTTTGGCAGAGAGCCTTTCAAGCCCCATAACCTCACCTTGGTGATGCTGGGCGCGGCCCTCCTCTGGTTTGGATGGTTTGGATTCAATGCTGGCTCTGCGGTCGCAGCGAATGCGACTGCTGGAATCGTCTTCCTCAATACTGTCGTCGCCACTGGAGCTGCGATGCTCGCTTGGCTCTTAGTTGAGAAACTTCGCAATGGTCATGCGACCTCATTAGGAGGCGCATCCGGAATCATTGCTGGTCTTGTTGCGATCACACCTGCTTGTTCTTCGGTGACACCACTCGGAGCTATGGCTATCGGTGCCATTGCCTCTGCGGCTTGCGCGATCGCTGTGAGCTTGAAGTACAAAGTGGGTTATGACGATTCGCTCGACGTCGTAGGCCTTCACTTGGTCGCTGGATTGATCGGCTCGATCTTCATCGGACTCTTCGCTTCCGCGGCAGCTCCTGCAGGGGTCGACGGACTCTTCTATGGCGGCGGCACGGAACTCTTGGTCAAGCAATTGATTGCCAGTGGTGCAGTCCTTGGCTATTCATTCATTGTCACTTATCTGATCGCCCTAGCAATCGATAAGACCATCGGATTCCGGATCACGACCGATGAAGAGATCTCTGGAATCGACCTAGCTGTACATGCCGAATCAAGCTACGAGATCGGTTCACAAGGCGCTACTCGCGGAGGTTATGCATCATGAAACTCATTACAGCGATCATCAAGCCAGCCAAACTTGAAGAGGTGAAACTTGCTCTCACCGAGCATGGAATAGCAGGCATGACAGTCTCTGAGGCCAGTGGTTTCGGTCGACAACGCGGACATACTGAGGTGTATCGGGGCACGGAGTACACCGTCGACCTGATCCCAAAGATTCGCATCGAAGTATTGGTCGATGACGGTGAGGTCGACGGCACTGTCGCAGCAATCGCTACCACAGCGTCAACTGGCAGTGTCGGTGATGGAAAAGTCTGGGTGACGACTGTCGATCGAGTGGTTCGATTGAGGACCGGAGAGACTGGAACCGCTGCGATATAGAGCTAGATCGCGGGATTTCACTCGAGGGATGTGAAAGGTAAGCGCTTCGATAGGGTGTGGCCATGTTCGAAGTGCTTACCGAACGTTTCTCTTCAGCTCTCAAATCACTCAAGAGCAAGGGACGCCTCACCACCTCAGATGTCGAGGAGATTTGCGTTGAGATCGAGCAAGCTCTTCTCTCTGCCGATGTAGCGCTCGAGGTAGCAAAAGAGTTTTCCGAGAGAGTCAAAGCATCATCGCTTGCAATTCTGGATGAGATTGCTACCAGCACCAATCCGGCAAGCCGTGTCCAAGAGATCATCAATCAGGAGCTCGTCGAAATCCTCAGTGGCGATGGCAGTAAGTTCAACTTTGCAAAACGTCCTCCCACTGTCATCCTCCTTGCGGGTCTGCAAGGAGCAGGTAAGACCAGCCTCGCAGGAAAGTTGGCGAGACATTTCAAGAATGAGGGAAACACTCCACTTCTCGTTGCTTGTGATCTTCAACGGCCGAATGCGGTCAATCAATTACAGGTTGTCGGCGAACAGGCAGGAATTCCGGTCTTCGCTCCTGAGCCAGGTAATGGGGTAGGAGATCCCATCAAGGTTGCGGAAGCTGGTCTCGCTTTCGCTCATTCAAAACTACACAACATGGTGATCATCGACACGGCTGGTCGTCTCGGCGTCGATGCAGAACTGATGAACCAAGCAGCCGCGATCCGTGATGCGACAAAGCCTGACGAGATTCTCTTCGTCATTGACGCGATGACCGGTCAAGATGCCGCGCGAACTGCTCGCGCATTTCAAGATGGTGTTGGCATCACTGGCGTGGTTCTTACAAAGCTTGATGGTGATGCACGCGGCGGAGCGGCGCTCTCGGTAGCGAAGGTCACCGGTAAACCGATCCGATTCGCTGCCACTGGGGAGAAGGTCAGCGATTTCGACATCTTTCACCCAGACCGAATGGCTTCAAGGATCCTTGGCTCTGGCGACATTGCCACTTTGGCAGAATCTGCAAAACGAGCTTTCGACCCCGACACCGCAAAACGTCTCGAAGAGAAATTCAATTCAGGTGACGATTTCACCTTGGCGGATTTCCTTGAACAGCTCAAAGCGATGCGAAAGATGGGTTCGATGAGCAAGCTTCTCGGCATGTTGCCGGGTGCACAGACTGGCGCGATGAAGAAGCAACTCGAGAGTCTCGACGACAATGAGTTGGTGCGAACTCAGTCGATTATCGATTCGATGACACCTAAGGAACGCGCCGACGTCAAGATTCTCAATGGATCTCGAAGGGCGAGAATCGCTCGTGGTAGCGGCAGGAGCGTGAAGGAAGTCAATGATTTAGTGGACAGATTCTCAGCCGCTCAGAAGGTCATGAAGCAGATGCGATCTGGATCTGCGCCACGAGTTCCTGGGTTGCCGGTGATGCCCGGATCGACGAAACCGAAGATCGAGCCGCCAAAGAAGAAGAGTCGCTCAGGAAACCCTGCCAAACGAGCCCTGGAGGAGCGCGGTTAGCGGTTCGATTTTGGCCAGTAACGAGGGGTTGGCATAATACGGAGCCTGTTCGGGAGCCCCTCTACCTCTCGGCCGGAACACAGCACTTACTTTGATTGATTTTGGAATGCGACCCCACTCGCACGTTGGAAGAAGTCAATCGATTGGTGAGCGCATTCCATATGGCAGACCGAGATTTCATCATGAAGATATTCAAAGGAGAAAAATAGAGTGGCAGTAAAGATTCGCTTGATGCGCCTTGGAAAGATTCGAACACCTCATTATCGTGTCGTGGTTTCGAACTCCCGTTCGGCCCGTGATAGCAAGGCGATCGAAGAGATTGGTCGTTACTCACCCGTTGCGGAACCATCTTTGATTCAAATCAATTCTGAGCGTGCGCAATATTGGCTCGGAGTTGGTGCACAACCATCTGAGGCAGTAACCGCACTCCTTAAAGTCACTGGTGATTGGCAGAAGTTCCATGGTCTTCCAGGGGCAGAGGGATCGCTCAAGGTTGCGCCAGCTCGTGTCGATAAGAAAGTTGCCTACGAAGCTGCCGTGAAAGCCGCCGCGAACGAACCTGCCGATGGTGCAACAACGATGAAGAAGCGCGCCCAAGAGAAGCTTGCAGCGAAGAGTGCACCTGTTGCCGAGGCACCAGCTGATGTCGTAGCTGAAGCGCCAGCCGCTGAAGTTGCCGTCGAAGAAGCCCCAGCTGCAGAAACACCTGCTGAAGTAGTTGCAGAGGCGCCAGCTGAAGCAACCGAAACTCCCGCGGAGTAAGAGATATGTTGATCGATGAGACGCTAGAACATCTCGTCAAAGGTATCGTTGATAATCCTGAGGATGTCACGGTCAATGAACGAAACGGGCGTCGAGGAAGTTCCTTTGAAGTTCGAGTCAATCCAGATGATCTTGGCAAAGTGATCGGACGCAACGGTCGCACTGCTCGTGCACTGCGCACCGTCGTCAGTGCAATCGCTGGACGCTCGGTCAGAGTCGATCTGATCGATACTGACGAGGAGCGCTGACCTTCACGGGAGCGCACCCGCACGGTAGAAGCCGCTGATGAGACTCGCTGTGGCGCGCATTGGGCGGCCACATGGCATCAAGGGTGAAGCCACGGTCGAACTTTTCACCGATCAACCTGAGTTGAGATTTCAGGTGGGAAACCGCCTGGAGTGCGATTCCACCTCCCATTCGTCACTCGAAATCTCTGGTGCTCGAATCCACAAGGGGATCTGGTTGCTCAGTTTCAAAGAGATCGAAGATCGAACGGCTATAGAACGTCTTCGAGGTTCTCAACTCTTTGCCGAGATTGAGATTGATCAAGAAAGTGAAGATGGCACCTACCACGTAGAACAATTGATCGGTTTAAGAGTTTTGACGGAAGCAGAAGTCGAGTTGGGCAAAGTTAGTGACGTCCTCAATCTACCTGGACAAGATCTGTTGGAGGTCGAGACTTCGCGAGGCGAAAGATTGATACCAATGGTCGAGGAATTCATTCTGGATATCGACCTCACTCGGGGAGTGATTATTGTTCGACTGCCTGAAGGATTGCTGGATTAGATGAAGATAACTGCGATTTCTATCTTTCCTGAGTACTTCCAACCCTTGGGGCTTTCGCTGATCGGAAAAGCTCAGCGCGATAAATTGGTTGAGATTGATCTGGTCAATCTGCGTGATTTTGCCGAGGGTGTCCATAAAAGCGTCGATGACACTCCTTACGGTGGTGGCGCAGGTATGGTGATGCGGCCAGATATTTGGGGCGATGCGATAGATCATGTAGCGAGAACGAGTGAGGCCACGGTCATCGATCTGGTCATCTTGTCACCTTCGGGAAAGAGATTGCATCAGGAGGACGCCAAGCGATTCGCTCATTCTGAACACATCGTCTTCGCCTGTGGTCGCTATGAGGGAATCGATGCCCGCGTGGGCGAGCATTACCGAAAAGATGCGCGTTTTAGAGTTCAGAGTATTTCGATCGGTGATTATGTTCTCAATGGTGGTGAGGTTGCCGCGCTTGTCATCATGGAGGCGGTGATCCGTCTCATTCCGGGAGTCTTGGGAAACCCAGAATCACTTGCCGAAGAGAGCCATAATGATGAGGGATATCTGGAATATCCGGTCTTCACAAAACCAGTTCAATGGCGTGGCGAATCAGTCCCTGAGGTCTTGCTCTCTGGCAACCATGCCGAAATCGATCGGTGGCGGCGCGAAAATTCTCAGATTCCTTCTTCGCCTGATAGGTCGGGGGAATAGAAGCGACACGCCCGCCGTTGGGCGAGACAAGTAGGTGCTTTTTTGGGAGCATCCGGCCTTTGGTGAGTTAAGAAAGGAGCTTGACCGTGGCAACAGATTACGACTCCCCGCGTAAGACTGATGAAGAACTTCATGAGGAGTCCCTAGAAGAGCTCAAGGCCCGGCGAGCTGACGCAAAATCCGGTCAGGTCGATATCGATGAAGAAGAGGAAGCGCAGAACATCGAGCTTCCTGGCGCCGATCTCTCCGGTGAGGAATTGGCGGTGCGAGTTGTTCCACGTCAAGAGAATGAGTTCACCTGTTCGAAGTGCTTTTTGATCCACCACTCATCGCAGCTTGCTAAAGGTTCAGGCGCAAATGCAGTTTGCAAGGAGTGTGCCTAAGAGTTCGGCCCACCAGGTTTGAGCGCCTCTGCAAGTTCGCTCTCAGCTTTACTTCCTATCAACCAACTGGGATGCGGGTCTTGTGGATCTGCGATTTCAACTTCTACGCCACTCTTCATCCAAAACTTGTGGGCATGAAAGAGTCGCGGATCAAAATCGACCCCCACGCGTTTGCTCCATCTAACTGAGTCAAGCGCTTCTGCTCTTCCAAGAAATCTTCGCTCGATTCGCGCTTGATTGACGTAGAGGAATTCGTTGTCGAGTGACGTTCGGTGTATCACGCTACGCCACCAGAGTGATGAGAGGATCAACGCGACGAGAAGAAAGGCAAGCGCCAAGGTTTCGCCTAGAGCAGCCCACAGTGCGAATGTCATCGCAAGATCGAGTGCGATGAGAGAAAAGGTAACTCCCAAAGACGGGTAGATGGTTTCTCTAAAGAGCACTGTCTCTTGGCGCATGGACATACTGTAAGTGTGAAAGCCACGTGTAATCTTCCGCTATGACCCTCTCCGGTCCACAGCTACCTGCAACAGCTTTCATGCCCGAACGTCACCCTAAGGCGCCACAACCCGGTGAGAAAATCCCATCACATTTTGGATATTGCTTTGGCTGTGGAGATCTTCACAGTTCCGGCCTTCACTTCGTCAGTTACGCCGGCGAGGGAATGGACCTCACCGGACAATTCACCGTTACTGATCAACATCAGGGTGCGCCAGGGCTTGCACACGGTGGAATCTTGGCGCTTGCTTTCGATGAGGCCCTAGGAAAATTGATGTGGCTACTTCGCGCGCCCGCTGTGACGGCGCGGCTTGAAACTGACTTCATGAAACCAGTTCCTATGGGTAGCACGCTCTATATCAAGGCAGAGATATTGGGACAGGATGGCCGAAAGGTTTACAGCCGCGCAGAAGGACGACTCGATTCACTCGATGGCCCCATCGCTTTGCAAGCATCCTCGCTTTACATCATCGTCACTATGGATCACTTCATTAAGAATGCTCCAGAGGGTTACTTTGAACATTTACAAAGGCACAAGGACCTGGTGACCTTTGTCGACCCGGACTTTGGAATAAATCCGTGAAGATCTCAATTCAACTTCTCGACGCCGAGATGCCGCTACCGAGTTACGCTCATGAGGGAGATGCTGGCGTTGACCTTCGTTCAACTATCGATATCGTCATTGCACCAGGAGAGCGAGCACTTGTACCAACCGGAATAGCAGTGGCGATTCCCGAAGGATTCGTTGGTCTTGTTCACCCGCGTTCGGGGCTCGCCATCAAACATGGAATCTCTATGGTCAACACACCCGGAACGATTGATGCTGGATATCGCGGAGAGTTGCAGGTGATCTTGATCAACCACGACTTGGAGAGTGAGTTCTCGATATCGCGCTTTGACCGAATTGCCCAATTGGTCATTCAGCGGGTCGAACGTGTGGAATTTGAAACAGTCTCGCAGTTGCCTGGTTCACTTCGTGGCGAGAGCGGTTTTGGATCGAGCGGCATTTCGTGAATCACGAAGATCGCGACCGCATCGTTACCGCACTCGGTGGAAAGAAAGGGCTCTTTGATTCTGGAATTCCGGCTTTACTCTTCCTTATCGTCTTCAATCTGCGTGACGATGTAATCGAAGCCGCCTTTGTATCGCTTGCGCTCTCAGCATTGATCGCCGTGATACGCATCATCAAGCGAGAGAAATTGCAGCATGCGATCTCAGGAATCTTGGGTGTATTGATTTGCTACCTCTTAGTGCGATCAACTGGCAAGGCCGAAGATTTCTATCTTCCAGGGCTCTTTATCAATGCTGGTTATGGCGCTCTATACCTACTGACGAATATTGCTGGCTGGCCGATCATCGGAGTGATTCTTGGACCATTGCTTGGTGAGGATTTTCATTGGCGAAAAGTTCCGGAGCGCAAGAAGGTGTACATGCTTGCCGGATGGCTCTGGGTCGGTCTCTTCATCTCTCGGCTAGCTGTTCAACTCCCGCTGTATCTTGCCGGCAGTGTGAATGCTTTGGGAGTCGCTAGATTGATCATGGGTTATCCACTTTTCATCGCTACCGCCTGGGGAACGTGGCTGATCATCAAACGAGTGCCTGTCGCTAGGAAGCCGCAAGAAGAAGTTTAAAGAACCAGTCGTAACAGGAAATCTAAGGCTAAGAGACGAAGCAAGATTTCAAAGAGCGCTCTGCAACTTCGCTTGCGATGAATACCAATTCGTCACCAGCAGCGAAGGTCTCGTGCTCTGTTGGACGAATCACGTGTCCATCACGAATGATCGCAACGAGAGCAACATCATCCGGCAACTTCACTTCTTCTACAGTCTTTCCACAGCAAGGTGAATTGTCGGGCAAGGTGAGCTCGACCAAGTTGGCCGAACCAGCCTGAAGGGAGAAGAGACGAACTACATCACCGACACTGACTGCTTCCTCAACGAGCGCAGTGATGATCCGTGGGGTGGAGACTGCGACATCTACTCCCCAAGAACTATCAAACATCCACTCATTCTTCGGATGTTTGACGCGAGCAACAACGCGAGGAACACCGTATTCCGTCTTTGCCAAGAGCGAGGTCACCAGATTGACCTTGTCATCTCCCGTTGCTGCAACGAGAACGTGGCAGGTATCCAATCGCGCTGTATCAAGTGAAGAAATCTCGCAGGAGTCCGCCAAGAGCCACTCCGCTTGAGGAACGCTCTCCATCTTGATTGCCTTTGGATCCTTATCAATCAGAAGCACCTGATGACCGTTACTAATCAATTCACGAGCGATTGCTCGCCCGACATTGCCGGCCCCAGCGATTGCAATCTTCATGATTCATCCTTAGGTGAAGATGCGAGTGAGGCAGTCACAGCTGCGATTTCTTTCTCTGCCACGAATAGATGGACCACATCTCCCTCTTGGAGGATTGTTCGATCCAACGGGATGATCCCTTCGCCAAGTCGAGTGATGAAGGCGACCCGTGCAGAGGTATTTGATTGGATCAATGAAATGGGTTGTCCGTACCAATCACGGTGCAACGGAATCTGGCAGAGTTGAAGATTGCCCGATGGCTCGGTCCATTCAGAGGCCGCGCCTTCCGGGAGAAGATGTCTAAGAATCTGATCAGTTGTCCAAAGAACTGTGGCAACAGTTGGAATTCCTAACCGTTGATAAATCTCAGCTCGAGCCGGGTCATAGATACGAGCTACGACGTTTGCGATTCCGAATGTCTCTCTTGCAAGGCGAGCAGCGATGATGTTCGAATTATCACCAGAAGAGACGGCTGCGAAAGCCTCGGCTCTCTCAATTCCAGCTTCTAAGAGAGTGTCCCTATCAAAACCCATCCCGGCAACCGTCTGCCCGTTGAAATCAGCACCGAGGCGACGGAACGCTTCTCTACTTTGATCTATCACTGCTACCGAATGGCCCGCGCTCTGTAACTGCATTGCTAGCGCTGATCCGACTCGACCGCACCCCATGATCACTACATGCACAAGTGGAAAATCTACACCTTTGTCACTTTCGCCGTGATTTCCTTCCCTTTCGCTCGATTCGGAAAGCTTCCGGCCCCATATGACCTATCCTCACGACTATGACTCCAGCCATCTCTGGCAGTGAATCCGGTCCTGCACTCGATGTCGGCGATAAAGTCACATTGGAAGTTGGACGCGTTGCACATGGCGGTCATTTCATTGCGCACGCTCACGGAGTGACGATTTTTGTGCGCGGAGCGATCACGGGTGAGAGCGTCATTGCTGAAATTACTCACCGGACAAAGAAGATCGCGATGGCCGAGACGGTAGAAGTCTTGCGCTCTTCGCCACACCGGGTTCCTGCCCCATGTCACTATTTCCGCGAACGAGTCTGTGGAGGGTGCGACTTTCAACATATCGATCTGAATTTCCAAAGAGAATTGAAGGCCGAAATCGTCCGTGAATCTTTCCGTCGCATTGCCGGAGTAGAAGTCCATGTTCGTTGCATATCGGCGAAGGCGGATGAGAGTGGCTTTCATTGGCGAACCAGAATGGATTTCACGGTGACTCCGGACAAGCGAATAGCTTTACATCCACACCGAAGTAATTCTTTGACTGAGATCGATAACTGCCTTCTTGCTCATGAAGGGATCAAGCCGGAGGAGATCAATCGCTCTCTAGCGAAAATGAAAGTACCCGCGTTCGAACGCGTTCGGGTAGGAGTCGATAGCCGAGGTGAATCAACTCTCTCGGGCAAAGTCGAGATGATCGTGGAAGAGAAGATTTTCCCGATCTCTTTGGAAAGTTTTTGGCAGCCTCATACGGATGCGGCATCGACATTGGTCAGAAGGGCGTTGGAACTGCTCCAGGTGAAGGAAGGGGAGAGCTTGCTCGATCTCTATGGCGGAGTAGGACTTTTCACTGCTTTCATCAGAGACCTAGTGGGAGATAGCGGCCGCGTGACCTTGATTGAATCAGATCGTTCGGCCATCAAAGATGCCAAGCGAATCTTTGCTACCGACACGCGAGTGGCAATCATCGAGCAAAAAGTGGAAGAAGCTCTTAAAGAAATCGAGCGCTGCGATCGGATTCTGGCGGATCCACCGCGAACGGGACTCGGACTCCGAGTGCTCGATGAGATCGATCGATTGGCCCCTAAGCAGCTTCTCTACATTTCCTGCGATCCTGCAACGCTGGCTCGGGACGCACAGGGGTTGATGGAGCGGGGCTTCTCCCTGGACTCAGTTGAGGCCTTCGATCTCTTCCCTATGACCGAACACATCGAAAGTGTGGCCAACTTCATCCGGGCCATTCAGTGAGATAGGGCTCTAACTGGGGCTCCACCTTAGAATTCGGGCATGAGCGCAAGTAGAGATTCCTTTGGATCCAAAACCACTCTCGAGGTTTCGGGTAAGTCCTTCCAGATCTTTGACATCACTAAGTTAGAAGGTCAGGAGAGCCTTCCTTACTCGCTCAAGATCCTGCTCGAGAATCTCTTGCGTACCGAAGATGGCGCGAACATCACCGCTGACCAGATCCGAGCTTTGGCCAAGTGGGATCCAAGCATCACCAGCGAGACGGAAATTCAATTCACGCCAGCTCGCGTGATTATGCAGGACTTCACTGGCGTGCCATGCGTCGTCGATTTGGCAACCATGAGGGAAGCTATTACAGAGCTCGGCGGAGACCCAGCGAGAGTCAACCCGCTCGCCCCAGCTGAACTTGTGATCGATCACTCGGTCATTGCCGACGTCTTTGGCACTAAAGATTCATTTGAAAAGAACACGGATATCGAATATCAACGCAATCAAGAGCGTTATCGATTCCTTCGTTGGGGTCAAGGCGCCTTTGATGAATTCAAGGTCGTTCCTCCAGGGACCGGAATCGTTCACCAAGTCAATATTGAGTACCTGGCTCGCGTTGTCATGGTTCGAGAGGTTGACGGTGAGACGCGTGCTTACCCCGACACTGTTGTCGGAACTGATTCACACACCACCATGGTCAATGGACTCGGAGTCCTTGGTTGGGGAGTCGGCGGAATCGAAGCAGAGGCAGCGCTCTTAGGCCAACCAGTTTCCATGTTGATTCCAAGAGTTGTTGGGTTCAAACTCAAAGGTCAATTGCCGACAGGCACGACAGCAACGGATCTAGTCCTCGTCATCACTGAAATGCTGCGCAAACATGGTGTCGTCGGTAAGTTCGTCGAGTTCTATGGACCAGGTGTAAGCGAATTGCCTATGGCAAATCGCGCGACGATCGGAAACATGTCCCCGGAGTACGGCTCGACCTGTGCGATCTTCCCTATCGACGAAGAGACGATTCGCTATCTAGAACTGACCGGGCGTAGTCAAGAACAGCTTGATTTAGTCACTGCCTATGCCAAGCGGCAAGGACTCTGGCATAACCCCAGCGCAACCCCGCGATACTCAGAACATATCGAACTTGATTTGGGAACTGTGGTTCCCTCCATCTCTGGACCAAAGCGGCCACAAGATCGCATCTCGCTGAGTGAATCCAAGAGCGCATTTGAGAAAGTCTTACCGAACTACCTCACCGAGAAGAGCGCTAAGGGAGCGGTAACGGTTCCAACTTCCGATGGTTCAGCCCAGATCGAACATGGAGCAGTTGTCATAGCTTCGATCACCTCATGCACTAACACTTCGAATCCAAGCGTCATGATCGGAGCCGGCTTGCTGGCGAAGCGAGCGGTGGAGAAGGGATTGCGCCGTAAACCTTGGGTGAAGACAACGCTCGCGCCAGGATCGAAAGTCGTGATGGATTACTATGAAAAAGCCGGACTAACCTCTTCACTCGAGCAACTCGGTTTCAATCTCGTTGGTTATGGATGTGTCACCTGCATCGGAAACTCCGGTCCACTTCCTCAGGAGATTAGCGCTGCGGTCAATGAGAATGATCTCGCGGTCTCTGCTGTGCTGAGCGGAAATCGAAATTTCGAAGGTCGTATCAATCCAGATGTGAAGATGAATTACCTTGCATCCCCGCCACTTGTCGTTGCCTACGCTCTGGCGGGAACGATGGATCATGATTTCGAGAAGGATCCACTTGGCGTAGATAGCTCAGGCACACCCGTCTATCTCAAGGACATCTGGCCATCTTCGACAGAGATCGAAGAGGTCATCGCCAAATCGATCTCATCTGAGATGTTCACGAAGGACTATGCCAGCGTCTTTGAAGGAGATCACCGTTGGAAGTCATTGCCTACCCCAACGGGGAAGACATTTGATTGGGATAGTGATTCCACCTACGTTCGAAAGCCTCCTTATTTCGAGAGCATGCCTCGAGATCCAAAGCCCGTTTCCGATATTGAAGGTGCAAGGGTCCTGGCGCTTCTTGGTGATTCAGTGACAACTGACCACATCTCGCCAGCAGGAAATATCAAGCCCGATTCTCCAGCCGGCAAGTATCTTCAAGAGCACGGTGTCGCACGAGCTGACTTCAACTCCTACGGATCACGTCGAGGTAACCATGAGGTGATGATTCGTGGAACCTTCGCAAATATCCGTTTGAAGAATTTGTTACTCGATGGAGTTGAGGGTGGATTCACAAAGAACTTCCTCGATGGTGGCGTGCAATCCACCATCTATGACGCCTCAGTCGCTTATCAATCTGCTGGCATTCCACTCGTGATCTTGGCTGGTAAAGAGTATGGATCGGGCTCGTCGAGAGACTGGGCTGCTAAGGGCACTGCACTCCTTGGTGTGAGAGCCGTTATCGCCGAGTCCTTCGAGCGTATTCATCGTTCAAACTTAATTGGTATGGGAGTTCTCCCTTTGCAGTTCCTTGACGGAGAGAGCGCAGAGCACCTTGGACTTACCGGTGATGAGACTTTCGCGATTTCCGGGATCACAGAACTGAATTCTGGCACCACGCCCAAGGCTGTCTCAGTCGTTGCGAAATCTGAGAATGGGAGCGAAAAACGCTTCCAGGCCAAGGTTCGAATAGATACTCCTGGTGAGGCGGACTACTATCGACATGGCGGGATCATGCAATATGTTCTCCGCTCGCTATTGAGTTAATCTCGATAGTTCCAAGAGAAGTCAGCTAGAACCAAAGGAGATTCGATGTCTTTGCTCGACAACATCAATTCTCCCGCTGACCTTAAATCCCTAAGTGCGGGTGAGCTCGTTGAGCTCTCTGGCGAGATTCGCCGCTTCCTTATTGAGAAAGTCTCTCGCAGTGGTGGACACCTAGGTCCCAATCTCGGGGTCGTCGAACTTACCCTTGCCATCCATCGCGTCTTTGAAAGCCCTCGAGATCCGATCGTCTTCGATACGGGACATCAGTCCTACGTTCACAAGATCGTCACAGGCCGCAAAGACGGATTCGATCGGTTGCGTCAACGAAATGGTTTGGCCGGATACCCCTCGCGAGCCGAGAGTGTGCATGATGTGGTTGAGAATTCACATGCGTCAACCGCACTCTCATGGGCGGAAGGAATCGCTCAAGGATTCAAGATGCGCGGCGAGATGGATCGCACTGTCGTTGCCGTGGTTGGCGATGGTTCGTTGACTGGTGGCATGGCTTGGGAAGCACTCAACAACATCGCAACCAATGAAGATATTCGACTCGTCATCGTTGTCAATGACAATGAGCGTTCATATTCTCCGACGATCGGCGGAATGGCGAAGCATCTTTCGACTCTTCGCGCCACACAGGGATACGAGAAATTCTTGGATTGGGGTAAGGAAGTTCTCGAACGAACTCCCGTTGTTGGTCACGGCATCTACGAGGCACTGCATGGCATGAAGAAGGGTTTGAAAGATTTCGTCGCACCTCAAGGACTTTTCGAAGATCTTGGCATCAAGTACTTGGGTCCGATCGACGGACACGATTTCGAATCTCTGGAGCGAGAATTGGAGAACGCGAAGAGATTCCAAGGTCCGGTCATCGTTCATGCGATTACTGAAAAGGGAAGGGGGCACCTCCCTGCCCTCAATGATGAGGCCGAAAAGTTCCATGCGGTCGGAGTGGTCGATCCGGAGACTGGTGAACCCTTGGCGCCATCGGGCACGTCGTGGACTCGTGTCTTCTCAGATGAACTACTCCAGCTTGGAGAAAAGAAATCGAACTTGGTGGCAATCACCGCTGCGATGTTGGGCCCAACGGGTCTTGATGCATTTGCGAAGAGATTTCCAGAACGCACTTTCGATGTGGGAATTGCTGAACAGCATGCAACGACTTCCGCCGCGGGAATGGCCTTTGCCGGTCTGCATCCGGTAGTTGCCATCTACTCAACATTCCTTAATCGCGCTTTCGATCAATTACTCCTGGATGTTGCACTTCATAAAGCAGGTGTGACATTTGTCTTGGATCGATCCGGCATTACTGGCGACGACGGTCCATCGCATCACGGAATTTGGGACCTAGCCCTCACATCAATCGTCCCGGGAATCAAAGTCGCGGCACCTCGTGATGGAGAGCGGTTGCGGGAATTACTAGGCGAAGCGGTTGCGGTAGAGGATGGACCTACGGTCATTCGATTCCCGAAGGGGCAAGTCGCAGCTGAGTTGCGGGCTTTCGATCGACGTGACGGCATCGATATTCTCTATCGCGGTGAAAGTGCAGATATCTTGATGATCACCGTAGGAGCAATGGCTCACATTGGTGTCGAAGCAGCTGCAACTGCTTACCGCGAAGGAGTCGGTGTCACAGTCGTCGATCCACGTTGGGTCTTCCCGTTGCCAAACCACCTCGTCTCCATGGCAGAGAGATTCGCGGAGGTTGTCGTTCTCGAAGATGGCATCGAAGGTAGGGGAGTCGCTGCGACTTTCGAGCAGATGCTTCGAAACGCGCGTCTATCGATTCCGGTTCACTCGATTGGTGTGCCACAGAAATTTATCGAGCACAGCAAGCGGGGCGAGATTCTCGAGGATCTCGGTATGACGCCCAAGGCGATAGCTCAACGTCTCGTGACGTTGAGATCTACCGCCATCAATGGCTTCGGTTCACTCTCTACGCAGGAAGTGAAGCCACGCCCGGAGCGTGGAAACGAGAACCGGTAACTGCTTCGCTGATTCCCTCGCGGTCAAGGTAAGGCAAAATCCCACCTAAGTGCATCGGCCAACCTGCTCCTAAAAGCATGCAGAGATCTATTTCTGCTGGCGAAGAGACGACACCTTCATCAAGCATCATTCGAGCTTCGGTTGCTAAGGCTTTCAGTGCACGAATTCTCACTTCCTCTGCAGTCGAAGGAGATGAACCAGCAACGATGAGTGAGAGCGCCTTCGGATCGGCAACCAGATCGCCATTTTCATTCTTGGTATAGAAAGTCCTTATTCCATTGCTGACGAAGTTCTTCATCGTAGGAGAGATCTTGTAGCGATCGCCTAGATTCTGATTCAGAGTTTCGGCAACGTGGAGAGCAACTCCTGGGCCTACCAGCCCGAGTAGTTCTAATGAGGTCATTGGGAATCCGAGTGGACGCATTGCAGCATCGGCAACCTCTGGAGCGGTTCCTTCGTCGATGGAATCGGTGACTTCGCCCATGAATCGGGTCAGGAGTCGATTGACCACAAAGGCTGGAGCATCCTTACAGATGATCATGGTCTTCTTTAGCTCTTTGCCAACGTTGATCGCGGTTGCTGTCGTCGCATCATCGGTCTTGGTCGTCCGCGCGACTTCAAGCAGCGGCATCACTGCAACCGGATTGAAGAAATGAAATCCGATGACACGCTCGGGATGAGATAAGCCCTCTGACATACCTTCAACGGAGAGTGAGGAAGTGTTGGTCGCCAGGATGCATTCTGGGGAAACAATCGACTCAAGTTCTTTGAAGAGTTTTTGTTTGATCGATAGCTCCTCAAAGACTGCCTCGATGATGAAGTCGCAGTTTGCGTAAGCCTTCTTATCTACCGATCCAGTCACGAGACCTGAGAGGCGACGCGCTGCCTCTTCGCTCAGGCGCCCCTTCTTCACCAATTTCTCAAGCTCTGCGTTGATGTATCCGAGACCTTTATCCACCCGCTCTTGATCCAAGTCGGTGATGACGACAGGAGCTTTCAAATTTCGAATGATGAGAAGAGCAAGCTGTGAAGCCATCAACCCTGCGCCGACGACGCCGAAACGGGCGACCTTGCGCGCAACAGCGGGTTTTGGCGCTCCCTCCACCTTCTTTCGCTTCTTTTGGATCAAGTTAAATGCATAGAGCGAAGCGCGAACTGCATCGCTCATGACCAAATCACTGAGCGCGTTATCTTCCGCATCAAAACCCTCACCCAAGGTTGCGGTGCGAGCAAACTTGATCAGTTCGAGTGCCTTCATTGGAGCTGCAATCTCCGCGCCACCGTATTTTTTCTCCATGAACTGTCTTCCGGTCGCAAGGGCCCGTTCCCAGGCAGCGTCATCACCACTGTGATCAGCGCGATCGATCACACTCTTTCCGCTCAAAATACCTGCAGCAAAATGCAGTGACCTTTCCAAGAAGTCGACTGGCTCAAAGGTCCGATCTACGATTCCGAGTTCGAGTGCTTGAGAGGCCTTCATCATGGTGTTGTTGGCTAACGCATTACCAACGATCACTTGGACAGCCTTTTCAGGACCTATGAGCTTGGGCAAGATTGTTGCTCCACCCCAACCTGGGATGATCCCGAGGAAG
>JACCED010147735.1_pt1 | contig 32860 bp, 59 predicted proteins | sample 7455021 | NCBI WGS metagenome assembly JACCED01 (sample SAMN15323456, study PRJNA562643) | freshwater metagenome | isolation source: river surface water | place: USA:Blue River Watershed | collected 2017-08-19 | reverse complement strand
TGCAAAAGATAACTGTTCCCACATTGGTCTGTCAAGTATAAGCTTATTATTATTAGTCATTTAATACCTCTTGTATATCATTTTCATTAATTATGAACATTGTATCATATAAATAAAGTACATTGTTGTCATCAATATTAACCACTCTATCTATTGTCATTTTGCTTTCTAAAGCTTCATTATTAGTTAGTTTAAGAATGATGTTACGCAAAGTTTCTCCTTACCGATGAGTTAAACATCATAGAACTATTTTGCATAATTGTAGATGGTTTTCCACTATCTCCAATACTTCCAAGAGATGTGGTTACGGTTGTAACAGTTGTTACTGTTCCTGAACTTATACCAACATTTCCACCCACTCTTAATTGTCCAGTTGTATCAAAAGTAAATCTACTAATTACATTTTTTAAAGCTTTTATTGTACTATCTAAGCCTAAATCACCAAATAAATTTTTAACCATAATTAATCTCCTATCACTAAATTAAATTGAATATCACCATTGCTTGTATCTATCCATAATGCTTGTTTACCCGTTGCTAAAGTAGGTAAATTATCTTGAATGAATAGATTTTCATCTGTTTTTGCTTGATATTTAGCATCACTTTCAGATTTTGTATATGACATTGTACCCAAATCATCTATTGCTTGACTATTTGCATTAATTGAAGTTTGTAATGTTCCGAGTACACTTTCAACCTCACCGAATGAATCTAATATATTTGAGGCACCATTTACTAAGCTATCAATAGCATTAGCAATATTAGTATCTGTTTCCGTTTTAGTGTAAGTATTTAATTTATCAGCTTTTAAACCTAGTAAATTATCGCTTTCTTCTTTAGTATAAGAATCACTACCTACTGCACTATTTAAAGCTTCATCTATCATCACTTGTACAGAATGTTTACTAATTCCTCCAACTTTTCCTATTGCTTGTTTAATAGTTGGCATTGTAATAGTTTTAATAGTATTATCATCTAAAGTTATTATCAACTCATTATTAACAAGTTGTATATCTTTAATACCATTACTTAACGCATTTATACCATCACGCCCATCTTTTCCGTCTTTACCATTTAACCCATCACGACCATTTTTACCATCAAGTCCATCTACTCCATTAATCCCGTTTAATCCATCTTTTCCGTTTTTAATAGTAGATTTAAACTGATTTAACTCATCTTTCATTGAAGAAATAGCATTTGCAATTAATGTATCAACTTGATTAGAAATATTATCAATCTCATTAGTTAAAAATGCTTGATTGTTAGTCTTAATCTCTTCAATAATTGCATTAATCATTAGTAAATATTCATCTTTTGATGTTTTTAAATACATAGTTAAAAAGCTGTTTACTATTGATTGCAAGTTCTCTTTAGTTACTTGATTAACTTGTAATTGTTTTATTTGTTCATTAATAGTTGATAGTTGTTGCGTATTGTCAGGAAGATTATTAAAATCCTCCCTAAGTTGTAATAAACCATCAATTAAAGTATTTAATAGTTCTTCATTCATTATTTAACCCCTAATTTAGCTTTTAACATTGAGATGATATTTTTACTATCTTGATTATTTGTATCTGTTATTATAGTATCGTTTACTGTTGGTGTAGTTGTCTGTTTTGTAGGCATCACACTCATTACAGGCTTTTCAGTTTCAAGTTTAGATAAATAATCATCGCTATTCTCATCTTTAGAAATTACACCGCCTTTTTGCATATTATTAAAATATGTTTCATAAGTAATAGCGTTTCCTTGCCATTCTAACATTAGTTGTTTTCTTTCTTCTGGACTTAACTTATCAATTCCAAAATTAGTGTTTAGTTCGAATACGATATCACTATAATTTTCACTTACAAAATCGCAATAGTATTGTAAAGCGTATTTAATCCCTAAAGATACATTTTTAGCGATTGAAGCTAATATAGCTTTCTCACTATTTTGTTTTAGTTCCATAGCTTGAGCAGATTCACCAACATTTTTATCATCTTTTAATAGTTTAGCACCTAAAAATGCCATTCTATCTACTAAGTCCACAATAAACTCTTTTAATGCACCGATTCCCTCGCCTTTAAGTTCTAAGAATCCGATTTTAGCGTCCGACATTGGTAAGCATACAAAATTAGAACTTCCTAAGTTAATAGATTCCCCTTCTTCTTTATTATGACCCGTAATGTAAGGCGTTGGAATACCTACAAAATGAAGTGCATTACCTCTATCAATATCATATTTAAAATGTGTAATGTTTGTATCAACTAAGTCAAGAATAGGAGATTTATTAGGCTCTAAACTTAAATCTTGAACACCAACACAAACAAAAGGTATATCACTTAAATATTTCCCGTTTGCTGTTGGGAATACTTCCATAGTTGCCGAATATTGTTTATCTAATTCAGTAAATAATCTTTGTCTATATTTGCCCTCGAATAAATCTAAAACTCTATAATTAGTAATTATTTTTTGAACAAACTCATCATCTGTATCGGTTAAGGATAATTCTTTTAAAACAACTAAAGATAATTTATTATCAGCATATTTCCAGTTGATAATATCCTCTGATTTATACACAGAAACATAAGGCGTTCCATTTTCTCTTGTTTCTATATTAGCACTTGTAGCATCAACAAGTAAGCCACATCTACCAACTGATATAACTTCACTTACTACATTTTCAGCTAATTCATAAACAGATTGTTTGGTGTTTGTTATTGAGTCTAATTGCTCTTGACTTAGTGGAGTATCAACCTTAATATCTTTAGCAAAAATAAGACCTGTTAGTGCGTCCACAGTTCTTGCCGTTGCATTAGTAAAGTTTACTCTGTTTAAATATGTAAGATAGTCGGGGTCTGATTGTCCACTTAACTTAGGAACATACTTCTCACCAGATGCCTTAATAGCCTTATCACCTTCTATTACATTTCTGCACTTTTGCCAGTCATCTAATCTGTATATATATGAGGGGTGTAGTGTATTTACTGCCATATAATCCCTTTTTTTATTTATATTTTATCGAAATTTAGAAATTACAAAATTTAATATAAAAACTATTGACAAATTAATTATAAAATATTATAATTACGATATAAAAACAAAGAGGAGATTAAGATGAATTTAACAGTAAATTATAAAAATACTTTTTACAAAGTAACTGCAATAAATGAATGTGGCAAAAGACTAATTATTGGTTTTATTGATGAAGTCTTTGATATTGAAGATTTATTTGATAAATATAATGAAAATGACCTAGAAATTTCTATCTTATCACGAGAGGTGTAAAATGATAAGTTCAATTAAAATATTTTTTGCAACATTAAAGTATAGATTAGACGCTAGATATACATTTAATTACATTAATAACAGACTGGTAATAACTGATTCATATTATGGTTCTTTTGGTGAAGACTTTATAGTCTATGATTCGAATGAGGTACGGCGGTGAATCAAAATGAAGCTAAAGAATTTGATACATTTTCTTATTCTGGAGATATGGACTATATTCTGGAAAGTTCAGCAAGTCAAAGAATAGATGAAATATTTGCTTATTTTAACTATAGAAGTTGTGAGAGTTGCATTAAATATAAAGGAAATGTTAAAAAAGATTGTAAGCTATTGGCTTTTGAATTTAAAAGAAGATTAAAAGATGATGGTTATTTAATGATGGAATCAGAATTTTATTGTCCTAGATATGAAGTTAAATTTTAAACCCCAGTCATTCCTATTTTTTGAATTTTATGACCTATTGGGAATAGGTAAGCTAATATGTAAGTTGCTGCATCTGTGAAGTCGTCCACAGTTCCAGCACCATTAAATTTCATAGGTTGCCCTTTTTCATCATAACTATGCTGTTCATAAGCTTTTGCTGTTTTAGGGCATCTATTAACATTAACTAAAACCATATCTTTATCAAAACAATTATTAGTTATTACAATTCTATCTCTTACGCTCGGATTTCTACCATTAACAAATACATTAAAACCTGCACCTCTTAACATTTGCAAATCCGTTTCACTTGCAGATGTTTTCCTTGAAGCACTTGAAGCATCAGGATATATATTAATCACTCTGTTTGGATAAGTATGTTTAATATTAGTAATAATTGCTTTTGTATCGTATGACTCAATCTCATACACTTGGATCAACTTAACAATACCATTTATTAATCGTTTTACATAAACAGTAGAAACACAACAACCAATATTAAAGTCCTGGCTAATATATAAAGCTTCACTATCATTTTCTATAATATCAGTATTATGTCTTTTTCTATCAAAATAATCAAAGATTGTTCCACTTGTAAGGTTTACGAATTCACCATTAACATAAGCGTTAAATAAGTTAGTTGGATATTCTTGCCTTAATGTTTCAATAAAATCATCTGGTAAATTATGCAAATTTGAGTATGTTGAAGCTTGAATTAATAAGTCAGTTTCTGGATTAAATTTCTCTTTAAATCTATCATAAAACCATTTAAAACCCTCTGGAGTTCCCGCTACATCGATATTATTAACCCAACATAGCTTTTTACTTTTTTCGTGATAATAAGTAAGTGGACTGTCTTTATACTCTTCAATTAAATCACTATGAACGGGAACAACTAAACGATTTCGACCTAATATCTTCTTAAAAGCCTTATCCATTGTATCCATTGGTAAAATATCAGTTTCATCAATTAATGTATATCCTACTTGATAACCAACGATTGAAGCTGGTTTACTCATATTTCTAAACATTACCTTACCAATAACTTTTCCATTTTCAATAAGCTTAAATTCTTTTTTAGTTTCTTTTAATTCGTATTCATAACCTAACATATTAGCAACAGTCGGGAAACCATCAAAAGCAATATCTTTAATATCTTCATAAGTAGGTAAATAATAAGCAACTTTAGGGATTTTAAAATCAATAATTCTTAGTAATGTTTTAAGTGTACCGATAAAAGATTTTCCACTTCCAAACCCTGCAACAAATCCAGTATGCTTTTTATCACTTACTAAAAACTCATATTGGGGGTCGGATAATTCTAATACTTCATCTTCAATCATTATCAACCGAAATATTAAGATTATCGCTTCTTTTCATTATTGTAACTCTTTTAATTGTTGTTTCATTTGATTGTTGCACATTCGCATTATTAATCACAGTTTCGGGGTCTTTACCTAATACCGTTTCTTTATTAGTTTTAGTCAAATTTGCATAAGCTAATAAGTCTTTCATATCATCTACAAAGTCTAACATTTCATTAGCTTTTTGTTGCCCTTTAATAGCAGAGTTTTGAAAGAAAAGTAAATGTTTTGCTTTATCTATTGCAATATCATCAGCTATATTTAAAGCAACTGTTCCAGACCGTTCCAAAATTGTTCCCTTTTGAGTTTCTACTTTTATCTTAGCTTCGATATATTCGCTATTCTTTGAGTGTTCCCATTGTTCCTTTTTGGCTCTTTGAGATATAGTATTTCTTGCAATATTTGTTTTATCTTTTATTTGAGATAAACTCATTCCAGCTTCATAATATGCTTTTGCTTTTTCCCATTGAGAATCACTATACGCCATTAACTACCTTTATTCAATCTCTTCAAGTAAAACATTCTCATCAACAACCAAAATGCTATATTTAATACCATTAAAATATGCAATATTAGTAGGTCTTATATCCATTGGAGCGGTTTCATTTCCGTTTGATATTGCTAAGTTTCTAAATTCTTTTTTTGACATAGTTATCATATTACCTCATTTTCATATAAATATTTAAGTACGCTTCATACTCATCATCTTCATTCAATAACCAAAAAGCATTTTTAAAGCTCGTTATTGTATTAGGGTTTAGAAATAATAGCACATCTAAACCCTCCCAAATTTTACTAAGCCTTTGATTTTCTACACAATCTTTTAGCTTAGATACGGTTATATTTTTATAGTGGAAATAATTAAGGGCGAAAGTAAGCAAATAAAGATTATCATTAAATAACTCTGAAGCATCGTAGAAATCTCTAAGTAAACATTTATTTACTTTGTTCTTTAAATTATCATCTTTATTGTTTTGACTAAAAACTTCTTTTATTAACTTGGTTGTTATTTCCATTTTATTACTTATGCAATATTATATAAAGCTTTAGCTTCTAAATAAGCTTGTTTTGCTTCAATTTCTGTATTATGATAACCTAAATGTTTAGGCTTTCCGTTTACTTGTATATATGCTTTAAATTTTTTAATATTTTTATTAAAATAATATCCTTTAGTATCATATGGATTTAGAATTGATAAATCAGGTGTATCGTCAAAAGTGTGTACCTTTTCTTTTGCATTTAAATAAGCAGTGTGAGCTTCATCTTCATTATTAAAAGATCCTAAATTTTTTTCTTTTCCGTTGATTGTTATTCTAGCTTGAAATTTTTTATTTTTTTTATTATAAGTGTAACCTTTAGTGTTAGTTTTATTGAATTTATTTTGTTGATTAGTTACAACTCTTAAATTTTCAATACGATTATCACTTCTATCTCTATTAATATGGTCAATCTGCATACTACTATTAAAAATACCATAGTGCCAAGCATAAATAAGTCTATGTACTAAATAAGATTTCTTGTTTATTGTAGTAACTATATATCCATAATTATTAATAGAACCAACTATATTACCAACTTTAGCTCTTTTACCGATAGATACTTTCCAAATAAGATTTCCGCCTTTATAATCAAAAAGCTCTTTTAATAAATCTTGACTTAACATTTGCTTTTGTGTCATTTACTTAGCCATATAAAAATATAAATCAATAAGTCCATCAACAATAAATGAACATCCTAACACCATTAATAGTAATGATGTGAACGCTGCTAAAAGTGTAGTTTCTTTTTGTTTTTCACTTTTAATGTTTGCTATTTTCATAGCAACATATAAAACAGCTAGGCATATTGCTATAACAGCACTAATAACCAATAATGATAATTTAATCATCTATACATCTCCTTCATTACATCATATAGCTTTTGATTGCTTAAGCAAACTACATCTGATAAATCTTTTTTAAAAGATACCATCTCTAAATTTTTAAAGTTACTCAATATAATATAATCAGTCCATTTAAGATTATTTTCTTTTACATATTTTAAAGCTTCAGGTTTTTTTGTGCAAACTATTTTAATTTTATCTTGCGTATTAAATAGTACATTGTTTTCTTTAGCGTATGCAACACCTAATGAAAGGTAATAAAATTCTCGACTTGATGCTTTTCTAGTATTAAACAAATTAGAGAATTGAAAACCTAAAATATTTGCTAATTCTTTTACATTCATATTCTTAGCTTTTGTCAAAATATCTTTCATATTTACTAAATCCTTTTTATTTTTATTGTATCTAAACAAATCTTAAAATATTATAAATTAATAGAATTATTGTAATTTTATATAAACCATATAAAACAAAAAATAATAATTTTCCCCTATGGAATTAAAGTAGTTTTATTCCATAACTAAAAATCACAAATTTTTGCCGTTTTTCGTTATTTCTCTTGACTTTATTCCATTTTTTAGATACACTGCTGACAAGCATTGTGTATCTAACCATATTTTATTCCATATATTGGAGTTTATTATTATATTCCAATATACCAATTTATTTATATATAGGGGTTTTGATGGGTGGTAATATGGAACTTTTATCTAAAATAATTATTTTATTTGGAGTGAAAAGATATTCAAATTAAGTTTCATTTTATTTGTTTTTTGATAAGATTCTCGTAAGTTTTTTATAGAGTGGGTCGTTCGCCTAGTTCTCCCATTCTATAAAGGGCTTGACCGATTAAAAAGAACTAGGCACTCTTTTTTAAATCCCCTTAAATTTTTTAATTGTCTGAAAGTTAAAAAAATGCAAAACAATCACAAACCAAAGTTAAACATTAAAAGCTTCATAGCTAATATATTTGCTATGCTAAAACAATCATTTTGCTTTTGTAAAAAAGATGAAGTTGTACCAGTTACAAAATATGCTGTTAAAACTAAAAAAGAAGCTACATCAAAATATAAGGGTGTACATTGGAGTAAAGCATCTAGTAAGTGGATTGCATCAACAAGAGTAAACGGTAAGAAAAAAAATATAGGTTCTTTTAATACAGAAATTGAAGCTTATATGGCATATACTGAATTTGAAAGTAAAAAACACTTAATGGATATAAACAGTGGAAAATAACATCATTGAAAAAATAAAACAAACTATTGATATTGTTGATTTAGCTGATAAATATAATTGCAGTCCTTTTGGGCGTGGCAATTTAGTAAATACAAAAAATAATTGTTTAAGGGTAGAAAAAACATCAAGTTTAAAATTATATAGAGATACTCAAAGTTGGTTCGATTTCGGTTCTTCAAGTGGTGGGGACTGTATTGATTTTGTAGTAGATTCAGATAATATAACTAAAGCCGAAGCTATTGAGAAACTTTGTCAAATGTATGGTATTGATAGAGAGGTTGAAAAAGATATTTATTTTAAACCAATAGAAGTTAAAACTATTGATAAAGAATATATGAGCCAAGAAATTCTAAATAAATGTTTCTTCAATAATGTAGTTCATTCGGAAATTGATTTAACTATTGATAGTCATATCGAACAATTAAAAACAATAGCTCCACTGTGGGTATTTAAAGACGCTAATAGCGATGATATTAATTACTTTAAATCTATTAGTCGGTTTGTAGATTCTAAAGGTACTACAACGCATAGATTCCCAAATAGTTCAAATGAGTTTTATACTATGAAGTATAGATACTATTTTGATGAAGAACAAAACAAGATGATAAAGTGGCGTACATTGCCTACAACTAAATCATCATACTTATACAGCAGATTAACAGGTAAAGATACTATTTTAATTGTAGAGGGTGCAAGAGATTATTTAACGGCTTGTTTATGTGGTTTTGATGTATTAGCACTTTATAGTAAAAATTATAAGTTTAGTGAAGAAGATTATTTACTGTTGCAAAACAAAAGAGTTATTTTTATTGATGATTTCGGTGAGAATATAATTAAAACGATTCATGACAATTTTGTAGGTAATAAAACTTATTTTAATCATAATTTAATGCGAACATTTAGCAAATGTGAGTCAAAAGATTTTAGTGATTATTTATATCACTTCAAGAGTTTAGAAGAGTTTTTAAAAGCTTTTATTGAAGTTACTAAAACAAGTGGAACTTGGGAAGATGGGATTAATAAAAATAAAATACTAACTTTAGAATTTTTAGACTCAAAACCAAATGTTGAAGCTTTATTTGAACAGTTTATTTATAAAGGAACAAGTACAGTTATTCATTCCGACCCTGGACAAGGTAAATCAACTTTAATTTTAGCAATTATTAAACAATCTATACAACAAAAGAAGATAGATAAAGTTATATATTTTGATGCTGATAATCCTCCCTCTGTTTTAAAAGATAGGATTTATGGCTTTATGGGTGAGTTTGGGAATGATGTAACCTATTGGACTTCTGCACTATCTGCAATAGATGAGATGGAAAATGAGATGAGAAGATTATGCACTTTTAATGGTCAAGGTGAAAATGTTTTAATCGTAATTGATACGCTTACAAGGTTTTTAAATGGTAAATCAACTAAAAATGATAATGATGTAGCTCCATTTATTGCTTTAGCAAATAGGTTAGTAATTGAATTCGGTGCTACTGTAATAATAGTTCATCACTCAAACAAAAGTAAAGGCGATGATGGGCGTCCAATCTTTCAAGGGTCGCAAAAAATAACGGGAGATACAGATGCTACATTTGGATTAGTTAGAGAAGGAACTAAATTAAAACTATTTAGAGACAAAGCAAGGTTTGGTTATATATGTGATATTGCAACTATGGATATTGATGCTAAAGAACTGTTAATAAGTAATTTTAAGGCTAAATTTATTGGTGATGGTTCAGATGATGAAGAGCGAGAAGAAGAGAATGATAGCAATGAAGTAGATATTACAAAAGAGCAGATAATCGACTTTATATCAATTAAACAAGAAGTATCAATGTACGATATTAAAAGGCACTTTAAAGCAACAAGAAAAGATAGAAAAGTAGAGAAATTAAGAAGTGATTTTATATTCAATACGATTATAAACAATAAGGAAGTTATCAAATGGAACGGCGAAAGCGGCAATAAGGCAAAATATTCAGTAATTAAAAAAGAAGCTCCACAAGAAATAGAATTTAATGCAGAAGAATTTGCTTTTTTTGATACATTTTAATATTTATTTTAAAATTTTATAATAATTTAAGCTAAAAGCGTATATAATTACTTTAAGAAAACAAAGAGGAGAATAAGATGTTTAAAAAAGTTTTAGGTTTTATGAGCTATGAAGATACAGAATCTTTAGAGATTGGTTGCGTATATAAAGGTAAAAATGACAATTACAAATTGTTAGAGGTAAAAGATAAATTTGTCTTATTACAGCCAGTTAATGGGTACAGTAAAACAATATTTCAAACATATAAATCTTATTTAGGAGTATAAGAAAATGAATATACCAATTTATAGAGCGAAAAAGATAGATAGTGATATATATATCACTGGATATTTATATAAAAATGGTGATTTTGTAACAGTACACAATATTAGAATAGACCCCCCAACATTAGCAATACATTTCCCTGATATGTTAGACAGTCAAGGAAATAAAATATTTGCTTCATTAAGTGAAGATGGAAAAGGTGGGGATAAGTTAATTGAAGATGGAAAATATGAAGACGATTTTAACCCAATATTTGAACCTTATTTTAGAAAAAGTAGCTTTTCAATAGAAGATTTGCCAAGAATGCCAAATGGTAAATATAAACTGAATAATTATAAAGTAATAGGAATACAATAATGACAAAAGATTTAACAAAAATAGGATTAATTTTTAGTGCAATAGTAATTCTAGGCACTGGATTAAATATTAATCATCAAAAAAACAAGCAAATAGAATCTTTACAATTAGAGTTAAGAGAATCTTATGCAAACAATAGAGGTCTTAAAAAGATGGTTATTGAATATGATACAAGATTAACTATTTGCCAGGACAATGTGGGTAGTTTAAATAGTGAATTAGATGAGTTTGAAGAGCTTTATAGGATTAAGTCAGATTTGGAAAAGTTCCAAGCAACTACAAGAAAATAACCTTAGTAGTTGCGTTTACAGAGAGTAACTTAAATTACAATGCAGCACACAAAAAAAATGATGTTACTGCTGTTGGAATTGCAGGGATTAAGCCTTCTTATTGGTTTGATGTAATAGGAGATGTTAATCCTAATAGCCTTGAAGCTTCAAGTATGATAATTAAGTTTTTATTAGATAAATATAATGGAGATTTAAGAAAAGCAATTAAGCATTACAAAGGGATTGAGAATAACAATTATATAGTTGAGAATACTATTAAAATTTATAAAGGAATATTAAAATGAGTCAAAAAGTACAAGAATCAGAAAGAGAAAAAGCAATTAACTGCATTAAAGCTTTATCTAAAATTGAAGGATATACATTAAGTTATGAAGGAATGAAAAGAACAGGCGTTTTATATGATAATTTAGATTATCTTATGAGATATTTTGATGAATTATTAAAGGAGTTGGATAGATGATAACTTACGACCAATGGCTCAATAAAAACTACAACAAACTAGAAGATGCTTATGAAGATTATCTTCAAATGCTAGATACAACAATGAAAATACCTATGGATTTTGATGAGTTTATTGAAGAAAAATTTGAGCATTTTATTAGCGATTATCAAGATAGAAAGTATGATGAAATGAAAGATGAAAGGGTTTAATATGGAGTTGAAAGTGTTAGAGATATTAAAAGGAAGACTAAAAGAACTTGAATCAGCTTCAAAAATAGTAAAAATGGACAATAGTCAAGAAAAATATAAACTACCCATATTAAATATTATTAGAGCAATAGCAGAACTTGAAGCATTACAAAATAGAAGTTGTGAGGGTTGTAATTATAGTTATTATGATTTTATAGATTGTATCGCTTTATGTAATAATAAAGATAATGAACAAGAATATCTGCACGATTCTAAAATGCAAATAACAAGTGACTTCTGTTGCAACAAATGGGAATCTAAATGCTAGAATCAAAAATACAAGCAAAAATAATTAAGTATTTAAAAGATAAAGCTTATGTAATTAAAACTATTAGCACAAATAAGTCAGGAGTTCCTGATTTAATTTGTTGCTATAAAGGAATATTTATAGCTTTTGAAGTAAAAGCATCAGGTAAAGAAAAAACAGTAAGTGAATTGCAGCAACACCATATCCAGGAGATAATCAAAAATGGTGGTTTAGCGTTTGTTGTTTCAAGTTTAGAAGAAGTTGAAAATATAATTAGGGGGATTAAATGAAAATAGAGTTAATTATAAAGAGAAAAGATGTAAGATTTGATTATGTAATGGATACAATTAAAGCCATATATAATGAAGATGAAGAAGCTGAAATAAATGATTGGTTAGTGTGGAAAAAGAAGAATATAGTAGCAGTTAAACATAAGACAAAATGGATAGCTACATTCAAAGATGATAATCAATGAAACCATTACCACACCAAATAGAAAAGTCAAAAGATTGTTTAAACATTATAAATAATATAGGAATGTGTTACTTGCAAGGACTTCCCAGAAGTGGCAAGACTCTAACCTCAATTTTAGTAGCTGAACAATTAGAAGATGTTAAAAGTATTTTAGTTTTAACTAAAAAAAATGCAATTAGTGGTTGGGAAAAGTTCCATAAACTTATGACTAAAACTTATAAAATCACTAACTATGAACAAATAGGAAAATTAACTAAAGAAGATTATGATTTTGTAATTATCGATGAATCTCATAATTTATCTGCTTTTCCTAAGCCAAGTGGAAGAACTAAACTCATTAAAGATTTAGCGTACGATAAAAAAGTAATACTACTATCTGGAACAGCAATAGTAGAAAGCCCGTCAGGTATTTATCATCAATGCTACATAACTAAATACAGTCCATTTAGTGAGTTTAAATCTTTTTATCAATTTCATAAAGAGTGGGGTTTACCTTATGAGAAATTTATAGCAGGACGAAATTTAAAGTTTTATGATAAATGCAAACCTGATCTTATTGAAGAAATAAATAAATTTAGCGTTTATATGACACAGAAAGATGCTGGAATAAATGTAGATGCAGAAGATGAAATACATTATATTGATTTAGAAGAGCGAACTAAAAAGATTTATAACCATCTACAAAAGAAAAAAGTAGTTAGCGTTTATGATGTAAACGGGAAAATTATTAAGATTGTTTGCGATTCTACGATGAAGCTTAGGACTGTACTTCACTCCCTGGAAGGTGGAACTGTGAAAGTAGATGATAAATACTATGAAATAGGAAATTTAGAAAAAATAAACTATATTAAAAAACATTTTGGAGATGATTTTGATATTTCCATAATGAGCCATTTTGTACACGAAAGAGAGCTATTGAAAAAGCATTTTAAGAAAGCACAAATATACTCAAGTAATGCCAACGCAGAAGGGGTTGATTTAAGCCATTCTAGGCACTTTATTATTTTTAGTAGTGATTATTCAGGTGCTAAGTTTATACAGCGTAGAGAGCGTATTATCAACATCAATGGAAGTAAAACTAATAAGGTAATATTTTTATTAGTACGCAATGCAATATCGCATCAAGTTTATCAAGCTACATCAAAAAAAATGGACTTCAATAATAGTTTATACAAAAAAATTGATATTTAATTAATTTATTTTAAAATTTTATAATAATTTAAGTTTAACTATGTAATAATTCTATATATCAAAAGAGGAGATAAAGATGAAAATATTAAATATAACTAAAAACTATACTTATTTATGTGAATTAAATCACGAAGAAATTAAAATAATAACAGATAAAAAGTTTCATTATGATGAGTTAAAAAGTATTTGCAATCAAGAAAAAGAAATTAATTTACTTGATTATAATAAGCTATCAAGCAATTATGATATTAATCAAGTAAATCATTCTATTAACTATTTAAAAAGTGCTATTGATTTTTTAAATAATAAAAAGGTTAGTTTAGAAAATATAAACAGTATGAAAGAGGACTTAAAATGCCAATCAAAATTATAGAAAACGGAAAAGTTACAAAAGTTGTTTTTGTTGCAAATGTCTGGGAGTTATTTGTTTTGAGCACAAAATATGAGAGTTGGGAGTTTTAAGATGGAAATTTCAAAAGAGTTATTGGGTGAAGTTTTAGAATTAGATATACAATCTTTTTATATCAGTGAAATATCAAATAATAATTTAACGATGCAAGTTCGCTGTCCAATAAAAGAAGAACTATATAGTAAATCTATCAACATTTACGAGTTAGCTCACAAATGTAAAGAATGGGCTTTGAGTAAAGAATGTGAATTGCTTAGCTGTATTAGAGATGAAAATACAAGTCTATGTGATATATATTCGGATGTATTGGATTGTAAATTTACACATTATGCTAATACTGAACCAGAAGCAATATTTAAAGCGTGTGAATGGATATTAAAGGAACTAAAATGACAACACAAAAAATCCTATGCAGTTTAGTAATTAACATAATTACAGAACTTGAAAAAACAGACAAAGTTATTCATATTGAATACGAAAAAGGTAATTTTTCTATCTACTTTATAACAAAAGGTGGACAAATTGAAAGTCAATACATTTTACATAAAATGAACACTACCAGTGATAATAAAGACCTGCTGGTAGAGATAATTTTAAAATTAAAGGGGATTAAGAAATGAAAAAAGTAAGAGTATTTGTTGAGCTTTGGTGTAATCAATCAATTTTAAACATGACAGATGAACACTATAATGAATTTATGAACTTAGATAATAATGATGATAAACTTGATTTTTTAGATGAACATTATGGATATTGTGCAAAAAATGAAATAGAAGATTGCACTGAATGTTCAATAGATGAAATAGAAGAGTAAAAAATGAAAAAGTTAATATTAATTGTTGCACTTGCAAGTGCATTGTTTGCTGATACTTGTTTAAATGCTATGAATGGCACTATTGATTATGCAAAAAAACTAAAGTATAGTTTGGAAATGAATGATTTTTATATGGCAAATAGTGATTATAATATGTTTAAATTATATGTTAAAGAAGGGATTATTTATTGTTCGCCATCAGAGGTTGAATCGCTTAAAACTCTTAGAGATAATGTAACTATTGTATTTATGCAAAGATATGGAAATAGAGTATCAAAATGATTATATTTGACAAAAACTATGTAAACATAAATAAAAATGATGATGTGGTTTATGATGGTGAAAAAAGAAAAGTTTTAGATATTGATGATAAATTAATATTATCAAATGGTGCTGAAATTGAAATAACTGATTTAATGGTTATTAATGATATTGAAGTGGTTAGAGATTATTCAAAAGAAGAGGGAGGATTATTTTAGTGAACGAAAAATTAAAAATAATAGTTCTTAAAGCTTTGTTATATGGTTATGCTGAAATAACAAAAGATATGACAGAAGATAGGTCAAAAGATGAGTTTTTTTATAAACATACTTTAGAGATTATAAAATATTTCAAAAAAAATAAACCTACTTTATTGTCAAAATCAGATAGAGTTCTAGTTGATAAAGTTTATAGAAAGTTTGTAAGTTTTGACTCTGAATATTTTGCAGATAAAGATGGAAGTCCTTATTTATGTATGTTATCTATTTTAATATATTTAATTAGAGAAAAAAATGATTTAATCTTAAAATCTAAATTTGGACACTATGACTATGATTTAATGCTTAGAGAATTAGCAAGAAGCAACACTTTAAGAGGTGTGCATTTTGATACAGAAAAGTACATAACAGCAGTTTTAAATAAGTTGGATATGTAAAATGTGGTCAAAAAAACAACAAGTAGAAGCAAAAAAACAAATAAAACAAATGTTTGATATGGATAACGAGCAGGTTATGAATTTATCAAGAAGTCAATATCATCACCTGGATTATGTTAGATTATTAGAAGAGGTTACAACAAGATTAAACACTCTTTTAGATGTCAAAATGTTTCTATGTGATAATGAAACAAGTTTAATATTTGAGTGTTTTAAAACAAAAGATAGTGCATTTTCATTTAGAAAAAGTATTAATGGTATAAACATTAAAAAAATGATTAGAAAAGATGTTTATGAAAAATGTAAAGAAATACAAAACTATTTAATTAGTAAAAATTTAATAGTTAGAAAGGGTATAAAATGAATGAATTAGAATATTTGGAAAAAGCAAAAAGAACTTTAAGTACACAAAATGACTTAATAGAGCATATGGCTTATGGATTAGTAACTGAAAGTGGAGAGATTTTAGATGCTCTTAAAAAACATAAATTTTATGGAAGAGATTTAAATATTCAAAACTTAAAAGAAGAATGTGGAGATTTGATGTGGTATCTATACCAATTATTAGAAGCATTAGAATATAGCCCAGAAGATTGTAGAAAAGATAATATCTGGAAATTATTAAAAAGATACCCTAATAAATTCGAAGATGTTTTAAATAGAAATGTTGAAAAAGAATTAAATCACATTGTTTAAAATAGAAGACATAAAAAGTCTTGATTATATAGTAGGCAGTAAAACACTTACTATATATTTCAAAGAGAAAAGAAATATTAAAAATTTTAATACTGACAGAATTAAATTAAATAATATTTCGATAGAAAGATTTGAAAAATTATTAAAAGAATATAATTTATCTAAAATGTTATAAAATTTTATAATAATTTAAGTTTAGATTAGTATAATTTCAATACAAGCATTTAGTAAAGTGTAAGTAGTATCTATGTGAAAATCTTTATTATTACACTTTACTAAGTGTTTTGCACTTAAATTTAAAAGAGGAGATTAGAATGAGTGATAGTTTAATTGAAGCATACATAAATGCTACAAATAAAAATATAGAGCTTAGTTTGAAAAATCATAAACTAGAAATAGAAAATGAAAAGTTGCAATTTGCTAACGAAGAAATGGCTTTTAATTCTATCAGTATTAAACAGTTAAGAAGATATTTTATGACTTTTACTGGAAGTAATAAAGTATATGTTAATGATGATATGAATGAAGAGTTATATTTTTTATTGACAGGTAAACAATGAGTAATTTATTCGACCTAAACCAACAATTTTACACGCTAAGAGATATTTTAGAGAACGATATTGAGTTTAATGAAGAAACGGGTGAGATAATCGACAATTCAGAAACTATAAATAAGCTTTTTGAAGAACTTGAGTTATCTTTAAATGACAAGTTAGATAACTGCCAAAAGTGGATTTTAGAAAATAGTGCAAAAGTTGAAGCATTAAAAAAAGAGTCTAAAAGATTAAATGATAAAGCTAAAGCTATCGAAAACAAAACAGATAGATTAAAAGAGCTTATGAAGTTATCTTTAGTTGCAAGTGGTAAAACTATTAAAACTGATATTTTTACATTTAGCCTAAGAAAATCAAAAGCAGTACAAGTTGCAGATGAGAACGAATTGCCAAGAAATTATGTGAGAATTGAAAAAAAAGCTGATAAAAAAGCTATTAAAGAAGCTTTAGAAAATGGGATTGAAATTCCAGGTTGTTCGTTTGCTGAAAATGTTAGTTTAAGTGTAAAATAAAAGGAATAAAATGAGTAATTTAATAGTAAGAAGTATGGGCGAACTTCAAGTGGTAGCAAAAGTTGCATATGAAAGCAACTTTTATGGGTTTAAGAATCAAGCCCAAGCGATGGCAGCGTGTATAGCATCTCAAGATATGGGAATGAACGCAACTAAGTTTATGCAAGATTTTCACATTATAGGTGCTAAGCCAACTAAAAAAACAGAAACTGCTTATAGAGATTTTAAAAAAGCAGGTGGAAGATGCAAATGGATTCATACAGATGATAAATATGCAGAAGCAGAATTGATAGCTCCAGATGGTGATTCTATAACAATGAAATATACCATAGAACAGGCAAAAAGAGCTGGATTATATAAAGATAACTATTTAAAAAATCCCGAAGATATGTTTAGAAGTAGAGTTTTATCAAAAGGAATTAAAGCTATTTATCCACAGGCATATGATGGATTTTTAAGTGATGATGAAGCACTTGATATTTATGGAAGCGATGATACTCAAGAGGTTATAGAAACAGCAGAAATAGTTGATACAGAAAAAGATATTAAAGCTATGAAAGTGCAACTAAAAATGAAGTTAAAAAAGCTTAATTTTAGTGATACAGATGTACAAGATTTTGCAAGATACTATCAATTAAATGATACAATAGAAACTTTAGAAAAATTAGTAAGTGATGAAGATGAATTACTTAACTATGTAAATCAATTTGAAAATAAGGAAATATAAATGGCATTAGTAGTAAATTTAAACGAGATTGAGGACTTGTCTGTAAACATAGATAAAGAGGGTGACTTTATTCTTAAAATTGTTGAAGTAAAAGAAGATGGTTTTGATAAAAATGGAAGTATCAAAGTAAGAATTAATTATGCAGGTTTTAATAAATTAGATGCAGAAAAAAATATGTTAAATCATAGTGAATTGTATTTTATTGCATCTTATGGTAAAAGAAAAATAGCAGAGTTATTTGCAGGACTGAAAGTTGATAATTCAGTAGATATGGAGCTACTTGCTGGTAGATATGTAGAAGTGTCGGTAAAAGGTAGAGAATACACTAAAAACAATGGAGATACTGCAATGGGCTACAATATTGATAAATACACTTATTGTTCATTAAATGATAAACTACCTCCTTTAGTTGCTCCAGAGGTTGAAGTTGAAGATGACTTTGGATTTTAGGATTATTTAATGGAAGTTAAATTATTAAACGCTACACCTTTGAGTGTAGCAGATATAGCAATATGCAAATGCTATTCAAATACTCCAAATGAAGATATTGAAAAGCAAAAGGGTAGAATTAATAAAGTTGCTAATGTTCAAAAACACGCATCTACTATTGAGCATATAGTTTTTAGTTTTGATATTGACGGAATTTCAAGGGCTGTACTTCAAGAGCTTTGTAGGCATAGAGTTTCATCTTATACCGTTAAAAGTAGCAGATACACATTAGATGAGTTAAAAAACGAAATTGATTTTGTAGAAGAAGATGACAAAAACAATACAAGAGCAAGAAAATATATAGTTTTTACTGGTGATAAGTTAGTAGATACTCATAATATATATTGCTTAAATGAACTCAGAGTATTAGTTTTGAACAGAAAAAACGATGTTGCAAAATATGGAATGATTGAAGCATATAAAACAAGTTTAGTTATGTCAATTAACGCTAGAAGTTTACAAAACTTTTTAGAACTAAGAACATCAAAACACGCTCTTTGGGAAATTCAATTATTAGCTAAAGCAATGCTTGAAGCTGTGCCAGAAACACATAAATTTTTATTTGAGGATTGTTTAAATGGATAACATTTTAAATAAAATTGAAACAATGGGATTATTTGAGATTAACCAAATGTTAATCAAGTCATCTCATTTTGACTATCCAAAAGAGGTTATAAACGCTTTAGAAACAAAAAAGGCAACTTTATCTATTGAAGATGCTTTAATTCCACCTAGTGAAGGGGTTTCAGTTGATTGATAACAAAGCTAAAAATCCAAATTCAAAACATTATGAATTATGGAATGACTTTGAAGCTATTGATGTTATTTCTTTATGCTTAACAAATGAAGAGTATAAAGGGTTCTTAAAAGGTAATATTCTTAAATACCAGTTGAGAGTTGGAAAAAAAGATAATGTTGAAAAAGAAATGGAAAAAATAAAAGATTATCAAAGAGAATTAAATGAAATAATATGGCATTAAGTCCTATTATTTATATACTTAAAAAAGCATAACACTAAGCCATTAGCTACCACCCCTAGGAGTAGTTGGGAATCGAACCTCAACCGATATTTTCTATCCGTCATTATGCTTTGAAACATATTATATATTATAGTATTTTAAAATTAACTTAAAAAAAGTTCTTTTTCTGCTGTTCTTCTTTTAGTCAAACCGCTTAAAACTTTTCCACCTGCTTTATTCCATTTCTCGAATTCAAGTGAAGCACCGATAAAGTCATTGCTATTTACTTTTTTTAATAGAGTAGATTGTTGTAAATTTCCATTTCCTAAGTTGTAAGCAAAAGAAACTAAAGCATCAAATTGATTCTGATTTAATTTAACTTTAACGGCTTTATTAACAAAAGAACCATACATTTTATCAGTTGTAAACTTTAATATTTCCGTTGCTCTTTGTTCAGATACAGAATCATCATCTAAAGTTACTAACATACCATTTTCATAATATGTTGAACCGAAACCGATTGTAGGAACATTAGCAGGACATAAATAAGGCTTAGAGCTAAATCCTTCAAACTTCTTAATTAGATTAAGTCCTTTTTCTGAAATTTGCATTATTTATCCAATAGTTTTAAAGCATCATTAAAAACATCTTTAGAAGTTGGATTAGCCTTAGATTTACTAATTCCATCAATCATAACTTTCGCAACATCGTTAGTAATTCCATCTTTTGAATGCTCCAAAAGTTTATTTACACCTATTCCTATTAAAGTCTTTGTAGCTTCGCTAGTTAAAAGTTTAAGCACTAAGTTTAATAATATCGTTCCCATTTTCTAATCCTTATTTATAAAATTTAAAATCTTGTCTATTCCAGCTTGAACACTATCAAATCTATTGTCTATATGTTTTTCAAATTGTCTAAACATCTCTTTAGATAAGTATTTCTCATCTACTTCTTTAGCTGTTATTGCTAACTCTGCTTTAGTGTTTAATCGTACTAAATCATCCCCATGTGTATCTAGTCTTCTATGATACGCATCCATTTTGTTATGCAAAGCTTCATTGTCTTTTATAATAGTATCAACTTTACCTTTGTAATATCCAACAGTAATAAAAAATATAACGATAGTTACTAAATTAGCAACTATCCATCCACTAAATTCCATAAAATACCTTTGAAATAATATAAGCATTACATATAAAATGAATAAATCCATAATAGACTTCTTGTGATTCCCATTTGCCAACTATTGAAATAAATTTACTTTTATAGTTAAATGATTTTTTTCTACTTAGATAACAAGCAAAAGGGAATCCAACACCATATATAATAGAAATAATAATGTATTCTAAATATGAAATATAATCAAATAAAACTAAAGATAGATATATAAATAATCCCCAAATAAATCCTCTAAAGTATAATGCTAAGTTACAATATTTAAAAAAGTCTTTTTTCTCAGGAGTTATAAAATTAGCTAGATAATGAATAAATGGGAAATTATAACCCTCTTTGTCCTCATATTCTTTTTCTAAATCTTTTTTAGTTTCAGGATAACATAAAGCACCTACCCATTTTCCCCACCCGAAAGATTCACCCAGTAGAAATAATCCTAAAGACAATAAGCCTACATACCAAGTCGTAAGCAAACCAAACAGTAGTCCTAAATATAAAGCATAAATTATTGTTCCAGTTATATTAAAAATTGAGATACTGAATATATTTCCAGTACCTCGCCATCTGTTTAATAGAATTTCCATCAAATGCCCCAATCAATATCTTCTAAAGTGGTTACTAAGTACGATAAAAAGCTAAAAAAAGCCCCTAAACTAAACAAAGCTATTAAGTTAAGATTCATCGCTAGTTTCTGTTTTTGGTTTATTTTCATCTTTTATTTTTTGGATTTCATCTAGCCAAACACTCTCCTCAATTTCCCCTCTTTGTACTTTAAAAAATAAAGGGTCTGCTATTTCTCGATATAAAAAACCTCTTACAGCTTCATAACCAGCTTCAATCTCTTCAGCTGTAATATCATCTATGTAATCGCCATCTTTATTTTTTGTTAAAGGTCTGTTTACATCTGCTATTGTAAATCCAACCTCTTTATGCCAGTTGATTACTTCTATTGTTAATCCATTTGTATATATTGTTCCATTTTCTTTTGTTACTATCATATTTTTTCCTTATTGATAAATTATACCTGCACCAGTTAATGTATTTATTGCTTGACTAAATACTGCGACAGTTCCACCAGTCGTGTTTACATTAGCTGCTCCAATATGTGAACCTGCTCCAACTCTTATTCTAGTAGTTCCAGTTGTTTGGTTTTGGACTAGTGCATTAAAAGCATTTATTGTTGAAGCTCTATCTGCATTTATACCAATAGTTCCAGCATTACTACAATTTGCACCATCGGCATTTATTGTTGACCCTGCTACTGCAGATATCCCGTAAGTTCCAGCATTACTACAATTTGTACCGTTAGCATTTATTGTTGAACTATTATTCGCAAATATCCCGTATTGTCCCGCATTACTACAATTTGTACCTTCAGCATTTATTGATGAACCTCTTGTTGCAAATATTCCATTATTTCCAGCTCCTATAAATCCTTTATTAGGTAAAACATCAGCACTACTTCCAGCACCAAAAGTCATTAACCCGTGTTTATTACCGCCCACTTTTTCTACATTAAATCTAAAAAGCTGCCCTATAACTGGACTTGTTCCGCCTTTATCTACTCCAAAGGCTGGGTAACTAGCACTATTAAAAGCAGTAGTTAAAGCCGTGTGTGTTATTATAGTTTCAGCATCTTCTCCAACTATTGTAATCCAACCTAAATCAATTCCACTAACTAAAACTTGTTCAGCCATTACAAAACCAGCTTTTAAGTTTATAGTTGCTGTAACTCCACTTTTTTTATACATAGGGTAAAATCCACTCAAGTACTCTAAAGCTTGGTTTATTGTTGTATATGTTTGACCAGCTCCCACATTTACTGTTATATTTGTGCTTTTTAAAGGTACTGACTGAAAATCAGTTGTTGGTACTGGTACTATTGGACTTGTAGAAAATGTTTTTGTTCCTGCTATGGTTTCATTTCCAGTTAAATGAACTACCGAAGCAATTAAATCAGCCATATCTCCCCAGTTTGCACCAATAGCAGGTGTATTTCCAGTATTTGAATCAATCTTTGAGTAATATTCAACACCTCCATAAATACAAGTATCATATTGTGAATAAGCATTTGAACTATTGTAAGCTTTTCCACTTCCAATAACAGATTTTCTTAAATCTTCAATCGCAATTTGAAAATTACCCTCTGTAACATTAGGATTTCCAAGTACATTTATTTCTGGTATTGCCATTCATAAATCCTTTTTATTTTAATTATAGCAAAATATCAATAGCCTTTATATTGAATATCTGCTACACCCCCAATATCTGTTCCACTTGTGCTAAATATTTGAATAGTTGCACCCGTTGGATTTTTTGATGTAACTCTTGGAATTCCAGCACCTTGCAAAGTTACTAAAACATTTTGAATTTGATAAAAAGATTTAGTTGGTGGTATTTGTATTCCACCAATAGGAATAACCTTATCATTCAATAAATCATATTTATCCTCTACATCGCAAATTGCATTAAATGAAGTTGCAACCATTCCACCACCAGTAGATTTCAGCTGCCATTTAATAACAGTTCCATTTTCAACAGCAAAAGGCTTATTGTATTCTGTGTAGTTTGTATAATCACTATATAAATTACCACCGTTATATTTATTGGCTTCATTAGTTGTATAAAAACTATTTCCACCAACTTTTACATATTTAAGTGTAAAATCACCCGTAATATCATAAGTAAATTTTACATTTCCACCAGCAGGAAAAGTAGTATAAAAAATATAATCTAAAATAGGAACTTTACGACCATATAAAAAATTAGAAGAAACACCGCTATAAAAATTATTTTGAATATACAATAACCCACCATCATAAAATGATGATTTACCATATTTTTTAGTTTGTGCATATAAACTTGTATTATCGCTTAATGTTAATAATTTTCCACCTGCAACACTACCATTTGTTAAATCTCCACTCCAGGTAGGTTGTTGCGATACAGTAGTTAAAATATTATCTAAACTCATATCACCCACATTAAACAATATTCTATCTGCATTTATTGAATAATTGCCACCACTATCTAAAGCTTTAATAAATAAAGTATATTGTTTGTAACCTGCATAATCCCAAGCAAAAGGCGATTGAGGAATTTCTCCTTTATGTATAGATGTTGCATTATTCCAACTGTCAATGCTTCCTGTTGCTATTCTAATTTCAAAAGATTTAAAATCATCTTCTTTGTTGTAGTCCCAAGATAAAATCTTTCTTGTACTAAAAGCATTATCTACTTTAAAATTAGTAACATCTTTAGGTGGCTGTGCCGTGATTGATTTACTTATTCCATCACTTTTTAAATTACTTGTATCTACTGTTTTAACTGTAAATGTCTTTAAGTCCAAACCACTACTAAAATAAGAATAATTATTCTCTATTGTGCTTCCAATATATTTATTATTTAAGTATATTTCATAAGTTTTAAAGTCTATATCTCTATTTGTGTGACTCCAAGATAAAACAAAAGTGTTTCCAGATTCATAACCATTCAAGTAGGTAATGTCATTAGGTTTTGCAAATTTGCCCAAAACATAATAAGTTTTAGATAATGTTTTTCCTAAACTATCTTTAACTATAAAATTATAATTAACTCCACTTTGAAGTCCTGCAATATCCAAACAAGTATCATTAGTATTAATTACAGTATAAACAGCTTCACTTTCTTTTTTATATGAAACTTGATAAGATATAGAAATTCCAGTCCATTTTAAGTTAGCCACCACTTCAATTTCATTACTATTTGCTTTATATCTTATATAATCGCTAATAAATAAAGACTTTAATCCTAAATCGCTAATTGAAGGAATATCAATAGTAATGTCATCATTATAAACATCTGCATTATATTCAAGTGCATAAATTGTTCTTGTTAGTTCACTACCCGTTGCAATTTTAATAATTCTATATAGTTTGTTTATTTTATTAACTTCACCGAATGAATAATTATCTAAATTAGTGTAAGTGTAAGCACTTGCCGTTGATAGAGTTACTACATTAGTTTCACCCGTTCCCGTTACATTTATTTCTTCAATTTGGTTATTTGCATTTCTTAAAATAATTCCATAACTTTTACCAGCTTCAAAAACTACATTTCTATCTAAAGTAACTACATTTCCAACTTTAGAAACTATACGCCCACTATAACCGTATTGAGGTACATCGTGCGAAACTCCAATAATATCTCCATATTTACAAACTAAAGAATCTTGAAACGCTTCAAATTCAATAGTTTCACTTAAATATCTATTGCAGTTTAATTGATATTGAGCGTGTTTCATAGCCATATTTTTAGAAGTACAACCCACTAGATTCAAAGTTGATACTTTTCTATCTACTACATTGTCATAGTTTGCATTTGATACTTCAAATACTGCTCTTTCATAGTCTTTTGAAGCGTCATAATAACTAACTTCAATTACATTGCTTCTATCCGATAAAGGTAAATAAGTTTGTTTAAAAGTATCTGTTAATATGTTTCCCATTCCAAAAGTAAAAGATTGAACGGGTAATATATTTTTTTTATCCATAATTACAGCGTATTTACTACCAAATTGTTGGATTGAAGCACGACCTAGTAAAGAAACAATATCTAATGCACCTCTTAAAGTCATTTCACTATCAAAAACTATATTACAAGTGTAATTTTGTGTATTACATTCTGTTTCCCATTCGCTAAATGTTTGTGTATCAATATTAGATAAACTTTCTCCACTATCAATAAGTAACTGTTTACATATTAAAGCAGGGTTATTGCTGTTTGCAGTTACTGTACAGCTAATTTTTGGCATACTTCCACTTAGTTGGTCGGTTGCTAATGCCCTAACTGCTAATAAAGCCGTTGATGGATAAGAAAAGTCATCACTAACGCATTCTTCAATGTATTCAAAATAAACATCATTCCCATATCTTGTAGAATTAATAGGCTCTTCATATAATCTAGCCCTAACTTGATATTGACCAGCAGTTAAATATTTTCTAGTAAATGTTTTTCTAAATGCTTCTGTTTGACCTTTTGTGATTATTTCATAAGGTTCAGTATAAGTATATGGAAGTGCATATATTTTATTTGATTTTGTAGCCTTTCCGATTGGTGTATTTGTTCCATTTTGTAATGCAATAGCACCACTTTCTAATTTATTTAATGTTTCAATAAAAGTTCCACTTGAATTATATTTATAATAACCATCTCTGATTGCATCATATGCAAATTCATAGTAGTAGTTATATGCAGTAATTGTAGTTTGACTATCCATAGGAGTCCAATTAATCCCATTTGAAGAATATTCAACTACTATTTTAACTGATGTATTTTCTAAGTTTCCTTTGTCATTCATATAATAAAGACCTTTGGGAAAATAAACAACAGCAGTAATTTCAGTTACATCGCTTCTATTTGTAGTAGTAGTATCAAAATCTGTACTTAACTTTTGTCCAACTGATTTATCGAATCTACTATCATTAAAAGCAGGAATTACAAGTTGATTATTTGTTCCGTATCTTATATCAATCGAAACATTATCAAAATTATCAATAGACTCATCATTAATAGTTATATCAGTTAAATTAGTAATTTGCCCATCATTTACAGCATAAAGCATATTGATATATTGTTTATCATCAATAGACTCAATATATTTACCAATCAAAGGTGGTGTAACTTTATGAGTACCAAATACTTTAGGTAATATAGTACCATTTGTAGATTCATTGTTTGATTGATTCCAAGAATAAGTATTTGAAGTTGATAGAGCGTTATTATCCATACTAAAAGATGGTACAGATGCAGGAAGTAAAGCATTTATCAGCATCCCACCAGCTACCATTATTCCACCAGTTATCATTGCAGTAGCCACTACACCACTTACACCGATTGCACCAGCTATGTATGATGCAATATAAGGAGCAGCAACTGCAAGTGCCACCATAGCCACCATTTTTAGAAGTCCTCCTCCACCACCTCTAGGCACAATTTGAACACAAATAACATCACCCTCTATAACCTCAAAATCTTCAGTAGTTACAATTCCATTTTTAACTATGATTAAATCATAGGCTATAACATCATATTGTAACTCTGATAATATTTCTTGTTTATTCTTAGCAAAAGTGTATTTAACTTCTCTTTCAAGCGGTTGGAGTATGTTAGTATAATTAATAACTTTAGGCATTTAAACCCTTTTTTTATATTAATTATACTTAAATTTGCTAGGTTAAATTAATTCTTTATGAATAAAATACCCATCAATCAACTTAGAATATTTACTTATGTTTTCTACTACACAATTTGTTTTTTCAGTAGTGTGAATCATCTTGAATTCATCTATTGCATATCCGAAGTGCGTAACAATATTAGGCAAATTACTATCTAATTTAATAGCAACTATGCACCCCAAAAAAGGCTTATCAACCTTAACCCAGTTAAGAGCTTCATTTCTATACTCTTGATTAATTTTTGCACTTTCATTATGTAAGGTATTTGTTTCTAAAATACTAAGATTATGCACATCTTTATATATTTTCTTAACTAGATTATAACAATCTAATTCTTTAAATGGTGTTCCTATATAGTTAATGTATTTGTTATTGCACACTAATAAATCCTCCGTATCTAATGCTATTGTTAAGAGTTCTACAAGTAGAAAGCGTTTTGTCACATTTTGTTACCATTCCCGTATAACCACATCTACTATCTTTAAACTTAAAGCCACAAAAAGCGTTAAAAAGCTTACGAGGTGGATAACTTCTTTGAAATGGATTACTTGCACCCATTTTAAATGAAGCCCATTGATTATTAATGTCCCAAGATACCAACTCAAACTTTTCAGCTAAAACTTCTTCACTTAAATCAATAGTATTAACCACATAAAGCGTTGCAAACACTTTATTACCTTCTATTCCATTTTGCTTTAAATAAATGTCATATTGAATCATTAAGCTGTTTATAGCTCTTGTAGTGTTGTCAATTTGTAAGCTAAACTGTGGCACTTCGCCTTTAGATGCACTAATTTCTGATATTTGAAATGGAAAAGCTATATATTCATTGCTCTTAAAAGTTATGTTTTCCTTATTATTAACCAAATAAATATTAGATTGTCCTGATATTTCAAGCTTTACACAAACTAATAATACACCCTCTCCACCTAATTTGTTTAAGTCATTTATTGTTGTTAAACTTGCCATTTTAAACCTCTGTCAAAGATATACTTAATCTTCTTAAATCTTTTGCTAAAACTTCATAATCCAATTCATCAATAGTAAATGTAACCGTATAAGTAATTGAATCAAATAAGATACTAAAGTTTTTTCCATTATTTGCAACAAAAAAAGTTTCTAAAGTGTTAAACTCTGTTTTAGTAACAATAAAATCTAAACTAAATTTATATTTAACTTTTGTTGATTTAGCTCTACTAAATGTATATCCTCCCTCTGTTTGACTTCTTAACGCTTGTTTTACTGCTATTTTTTTGCTTGACTGTTGTAAACCAGTTAAAGGAATGTAACTCATCTAGCCCCTCCTATCATAGTTCTTAAATTTCCTCTATTATTTTGAATAGCATCTATTACAATACTAACCACTTGTTCCCCTAAATTATTTCTTGTACTTGCATTACTCACTTTTAATTGTTCCCCACTTTGATTTATAATTTCTACTTTTACATTTTGAGTATCACTACCTATAGACCTTACACCCAAATCACCATTTGAAGTTCTTGTTAATGGAATGATTGCTTCAGGTGACCCTCCGTTTTTTTCTCCCATAATTCCCATATTAGGAACACCACCATTTGCAAACGCAAACATAGTAGGCTTAGAAACTATACTATTTGAATATTCACTTAATGATGGAGAGTTAAATACATTACCTTTTGCAGATGCAAAAGCAGTGCTAGTAACCCCATTATAAGTACCTCCAGTAGTTGTTGCAGTAGGAGTAGCAAAATAAGCACCCACAGCACTTGTTGCAGCACTTACTAAAGGATTAACTACCATTTGCTTTACAATAGCTTGATATATCATATTCCCTACATCAATAACCATTTTACGCATATTTCCAAAACCAGCAGAAGTATAATCGAAAAAGTCCATCATTGTTGATTTCATTCCACTGCCTACTTCTTCTATAATTTGACCTGTTACACTGTATCTTTGTAAGTTTTTTTGTAATAGTTCATCTTCATATTGTAAAGATTCATCATAAAAATCTTTTGTTATTTCACCTTTATCATATAAAGCTTGTATTTCTTTTTTTTGCCTTTGATTATATAATTGAGACAATATTCTATTTTTCTCATTTTCATCATCTAGTAAACCAACTTGTTTTTCTTTTAATTCAAATAATGACTTACTTGATGAAAGTTCTGCATCAATAGCCTTATTTCTTTCTTCAATATTATTTTTAGCTTGTTCTTCGTTTAATTTTCTTTCGCCTTCTGCAAGTAAAGCTAAACCAGTTGATACATCTCCGCCTTTTTTAATAAACTCTACATATTGCAAGTTAATATCATAAAGCTTTTTTTCATAATCAGTCATACCAATTTTTGCCAAATCTTGATATTCTTTTGATAAATCAGTAGCTATTTTTAGCTCTTCTTTTTTTAACTTAATAGATTCAGCACTTGATTTTTTACTTAAAGCTAATATTTCTTCTTGTTCTTTTGCATTAATTTTAGCAATGTTTTCGGGTGTATATAATCCAGCTTTTTTTGCTTCATCTCTTAGTTTTTGATATTCTTGATTAATTACTTTTATAGGGTCGATTACTTTTTGAGCAGATGAACTCATAGTATTAAATTTATCTATTAATCCTTGATTACCATTATTTACTTTTTCTGTTTCTTTTGTAAGTTCTCCATATCTATTAGCAATTTTTAATATTTCATCTTGAATTCTTTTTGCTTCATCTTCTTTGTTACCAAATAATAAAAAGTTACTATTTTGAACATTTATTAACTCTTTAACTAGCTTTTGTCTTTTTGCAATTAACTCTGTTTTTTCTGTAATGTTTTCAATATCTCCAAAACTAATTCTTAATTGACTTGAAACATCATCTAATATTAAAGACCAACCCCTAAATACTCCAGCTACTATTGAACTTGCACCAGTTAATTTATCTAATGAACCAACTGCTTTTAAAACAGAGTTATCCAAAGTAGTTAATGACTGTTCTATTGTCATCTTCATTTTGTCAAAATCTCTACTAACCGATGGTATTTGTGAACTTAAAGCATTAAATAGTTTTTCACTACTTATTGCACCCTGTTCACCAAGTGCTTTTAATTGTCCTTTTGTAACACCTAATCCATCTGCTATAGCTTGTGCTAATCTAGGTGTTTGTTCTAATATTGAGTTTAGTTCTTCCCCTCTTAAAGTACCACTTGAAAATGCTTGACTTAATTGTGTTAAAGCAGCGTTAATTGATTCTTTTGAACCACCTCCAACAATTCCAGCCTTATTTATCAGCTCAACTACACCAAGTAATTTTTCTTGGCTTACGCCTAGATTATCAGTAGCCTGTGCAATACTTTTATATAAATCAACTGTATCGGCAAAACCAGTTCTAGTATTTTGAGCTATTTTAAATAAATCATTTTGTGCTTTTGAAAATTCAATAGTTGATTTAGTTACCAGTCTTAATTTACTTTCAATATTAGTAAATGTATCAGCCATTTTTACAAGATTACCAATAACAGCTGTTGTTGCTACTGAAGCTATAACACCTTTTAAGCTAAAGAATGAATCAGTTAGTCCACTTACTGATTTATCTACTTTTTTAGCACTATTCTCAACACTTTCAAGTGATGATTTTGCTTTAGACAAATCCGATGTATCGACTTTTATCTTTATTGATTCTATATCCATATAAACCCTTTATATTAGTTTATTTTTATTTATATTTTATCTAAAATATAAGGCTGTTCAAAATCTTCATTCTTACTCAAATAATAAGTATTTACATAAGTTACGCTTATATTTTTTAATAATGTTACTTCTAGTCTATTTAATTTGATATTTGAAGCTTTTATAAATGAGTTTATTTCTGTATAGCTTAAAGGAAGTATTCCATCTGTATTGTTTATATAATAACCTATATCTTCAAGTAGATTTAAAATATATTGTAAGTGATTAATTTCGGGGAATATAGTCTCAACTCCTAAAACTTGACAATCTAAAAAACGATTAGTTTGCCAACCATTAGGAGTTTGAGAATAGTATGCTAATTGTTTAGCGTATAAGTGTAGTTGATTTATGCTTTCAAAAAAAAATTACTATTTTCTGAAAAGAATTTATCAATATCATCTAATAAAAACGGACAATTATCATATAAATATTTTATATCTTCTTTACTTGATGTTAATTCTCTATCACCATCTTTAAAGCCTTTAATCTCTTTAGTAATAGCAATACATAAATCTAAGATATTGTTAGATATAGAAGTAAAGTCTTTTACAACTTTAGCACTTCTATATTCATCTGAATATCTATTAAAAATCTCAATCGTTGCACCTTCAAACTTGCCAGTTAATGGATTTATTACTTCCATAACCGCCGAGTCTTTAAGTTTGATATTTTCAATATTCATAAACTACTACTTAATTGAAATTACATCTGTTGACAATGTAACACCTGACGAAATAGAAAGAACAGAACCACCTTGAACATTAGGTTTGAATTGAGTTACTTTACCCGTAAATGCGTCAATTTCTCCATCATTTCTTTCAATCTTAAATGAATAATCATTATCCGATTTAGAAGCAGCATTAATAATAATTTGCCCTGCATCTAATGGAATAGAACCAAATGCCAATGATAATGAACCAGCTTTGTAGTTTCCTTTGATAGAAACTGTTAGTCTTGTATCTATGGGTGTATGTTCAATCATATTATATTCTCTCCCGTATTCGCCTACATTTGTAACTTCACCGATTAAAGTCCAAATCAATGCTGTGTAACCAGCTTTTGTAAATGTAGCTGGTGCAGCAGCACTTACATATATTTTACTTCCACTACCTGAAACAACTCCAGCCATAGTAATCCTTTATGTTAAAATTTTATATGTGAATTATACCACACTAATACAAGCAGTATAATTCATAGTCACAGCGTAAACAATCCTATCAGAGTCCTTGCCTAAACTTACAATTTTAGGTGTACTATCAATATAAATATCAATTCCATCTTTAGTGATTTTTCTATTAAAATAAAAACTATCCACATATAATGAGCATCTGCTTTCAATATCATTAGTACCAACGCCAAACGGATATTTTAAAGTAATTTGAAAAACACCTTTAGATAAATAAGATTTTTCACTTATTGCATAATTTTCATTTTCAGCAGGTAGTAAATAAACCTCTTGGTAAGGCACTCCAACTGTTGAATCAAATTTACCACCTTGATATGCCGTTGCAATTAATGGAGTTATTGTATTTAAATGTGCTGTTAATCCAGCTCTTATTTTAGTTATCATTTTATAGCCTTTTTAATTAATTGATTTATTCTTAAAATATTTTGTCTTACAAATCCTTGAGGGGCTTGTTTACTCCATCCATACTCAAGTTTTAATATATAATCTAAATTATTTTGAATATAAATATATTTTCCCAACTTTTTATTAATTTCTAAACTAGCTTTTTGAATTGCTTTATTTCCTGTTTTATCTGCAATATCACTTTTATCATCAGACACATTATCAATAGTTAAAATCCAATTATTTTTAGCTCTTCCACTATCTACTGGTGTGCCATATACAATATTTTTAAACAATTCAAAACTAGCACCTCTAATTACTTTATCTAATTTATCAGCAGATAAGTTATTGAGATTTTTAAAAGCCATTGCAAAAGTTGCCATATAAGAAACCTAATTTAT
>JACCED010272359.1_pt1 | contig 32867 bp, 27 predicted proteins | sample 7455021 | NCBI WGS metagenome assembly JACCED01 (sample SAMN15323456, study PRJNA562643) | freshwater metagenome | isolation source: river surface water | place: USA:Blue River Watershed | collected 2017-08-19 | reverse complement strand
TCCGACCGCAATTGCAAACTCTGAAGTTGGGGTTGAGAGTAGGGAAATTGTAACGGTCATAAGGTACTGGCCATTGGACATCCGCTCAAAATCCACGCTCGTGGCGTCAGCTTCCGCTACCTGCCATGAGCCGTTGATTCCGAATGAGACGTAGCCCACTTCATACTTTGTGCCGTTGCCATCGACAGTGATGGTCTGATCGATCATCACGTTTGGTCCACCCACAGATGTGATGGCCTGGGTGGCCAATATTGTGCCTTGCTCAGTCGCTAACGGGGTATTGCGGTTAACGCGGATCTTCCCGATTGGACCCTTCTCGCCTGAAACAGTAAAAGCTGTCGGAACACCCTCTTCATCAAGGCCAGGCCAGGAAGCAACCTTGCCGCTCTTAACGTATACGCCAGAGACCATGGTTGATGACTTCTTAGCTGGCATTGAAATTGATGGGGCAGGGACTGCAGACTCAAATGCCACAGAACCAGCCACAGACTCCGCTGGCTCCTGGACAGATGCCACAGGGACCACGCCTTCGCGGCCAGTCATGGAATTAAACCCAAGAAAAGCAGTTACCACTAATAGTAAGGAGAGAGCTACCTTTGAAGATTTAGCAGCAAGCTCAGATGCCTTCTTATAGGTCGTTGACAGCATGTCGAGGGCTGTTAGGCCACGCTCTTGATCAATAACAAGCTCTGAAAGCACTCGGCGAAGGGATGCGCGAGCGCGAGAAACTGTGTGGCGGACAGCAGATTCTTTGATTCCAAGCTCTGCTGCAATTTCTTCCGTTGAGCGGCCTTCCATTTCCCACATCACCAGCGCAGCACGCTCAGCAGGGGATAGAAGAGTCAGAGCCTGGCGGATAATCGCTGCATCTTCAGCCTGGGAGATAACTTCTGAGTGATCACCAGAAACCTGCCATGCAGCCTCAACTTCAGCCTGGGCTTCGTCGATAACGACTAGGTTTGGACGGCGGCCTTCCATGCGGAAGTAGTCGATGCAAAGATTTTCAATGGTGCGGTGCAAATAAGAAAGTGCATGTTCCTGTGACTCGAGCTCAGGGGCTGCCAGCATGAACTTGATGAGAGAGTCTTGGGTGATTTCCTCGGCCTTAGCCGAATCTTTTAGAACTCGATTGGCATGCGCCAGTAGTTCTGAACGGTGCTCGGTGTAAAAAGCCCCCAGTTCAGCAACTGTCCACATGCTAATTGCCACTTTATTTATCCTTCATTAACCGGTTTTGTCTTGCAGAGCCAGCCGTCACTGCCTCTATTCCCTACTACGAATCCCAGTGTAGATTGTCGCGAGAAGGTGATAAAACGGACATTTCATTTTCTGCCGCCAAGGCAGCTGCTAGGAAGTGAGCCCAACCCAACTATCAATCAAATCTTCCATGGCACGCTTGTCAGCCTTAATAACTCTTTCCCGAACCTCCCGAGGAACTCCCATCAGCAATAAGTCTCTGAAGATATTCGCTTGGTGTTCTGCTGACAGGGAGATGTCCAAGGTTTTCACATAGCGCTCCGAGACTTCATTCTGCAGATCACGGACGCCAGATGAAGGAATCGCCCACACGGGAATTCCCCACGAAATCGCCTCCCGTATTGCACGACCAAAAGATTCGGTGGGAGCCGTAGAAACCAGGACCTTAATTTGGCTCCAAGCCTCGACCATTCCCTCCGGTTTCAAATTTCCTAGAAATACTATCTTCTCGCGAGGAAGCAGCTTATTCAGTTCGGTTTCAAATTTCTTGCGTTTTGGACCTTCTCCAGCAACTACCACAGAAAAAAATAAATTCTGGTGCTTGAGTTTCGCAACTAATTCTATGAAGTTAGCCAGTCCTCTATCTGACTGCAATCGACCTACAAATCCTATTGCCGGCGAAGGAGAAAAATCTGCTTTTGGAGTAAACGAAGTCGTTGAGTACAAGGAAGTGACTGGAATTATTGTGCACTTCGACCTAGGAACTCGATATTTCGAAATTAAAAGGTTCGTTTGAGCAATTCCTACGGTTCTAATCTGACTTGATAATCGTAATGTAATAGTCGCTATTAAACTTCTCAAGAAATTTCTTATACTATGATTTATCCAAGTGTTGTTTCCAATATCTCCGTGAATCTGAATTTGTGTTCTTGCCGATTTAAAATGCAATATTTTCAAAAAGTATGCGCTTATTGCGCTTTCCCATGGGTCTCCTGCGATTAAAAGTTTCACAAGAATGCCGCGGCTTTTCATCTGTCGTAAACTTCTAACCAAGCGAAAGGGGTTTGATGGAAGAGAAAGGATTTGTAAATTTCCTAGAGACTTGAAACTTGCAGCATTCTGTCGTTTAAATTGAATAATTCCCAGAATCACTTCGTTCTTCGTCCGCAACTGTAGACATTCCGCATACTTCAAGTGTCGTTCCAGAGTAGAGTCATTGTCTAGAATCAAATTACGCACGTCGACTATATAAACTAAGCTCTTCATTGCGCCCTTAAAGTAAGTTCCATCATGTCTGAGATACGGTCGGGTGCAAAATATCTATTTCTTACAGTTGTAAGTGCGTTATCTCCGAGCTTTTTCATCTTAGATTCATCATTCAGTAAAGCATTCGCTCGATTTGGGAGCGTTTGAAGATCACTGAGCGGAGCAACAACAGCGTTGTATTCGTTGGTTACGACGTCCAAGTTTCCTTTGGCATCGGAAACGATTGGGACTATTCCCACAGCCATCGCCTCTAAGAGAGCAAATGAAAGTCCCTCGTATTGTGAAAGTAGTATAAAGATTTTAGATTCATTAAGAATCCGGTCTATTGATTCCTTTTCTTGATCCCCGAGGAATACACAATTTGCATTTAAAGAAATAGCAAGATTTTCCAGGTTGGGTAATTCGGGGCCACTGCCAACGATTGCCGTACTTAATCCAAGTTCAGAACTTAATTTAATTACTAAATCAACGTTCTTCCATTTTACTAAACGTCCCACGTAGACTAAATCGAACTTTTTCTCTGTAGGTAAGAGTACTGGAATCTCAACGCCGTTGGGTATAACGACTACATTTGGTTTTACGCCCCATCCTCTAATAATCGCGGCTAACTCTTCGCTTGGACAAGTAAGTACTTTAAAAGAATTGAATGACCATAGGTGAATTAGCCGGTTGAATCTGTCCGGAAGCGTTAGATGAGAAGTCTGAAAATCAGTGATTGAAAGTGAAGTTTTCCCGTTGTTTCTTTTTTGCTCCCATAATGGGTCTCCAACAATTTTTGCTACTGATGAAGTTCTGCTAATTCGAGCGGCAATTGCTGTTTCCAGGTAAAGACCATTTGAAAAAATCCTGTCGGCGGTTAAAGCTTGGAAAATCATTTGAATCGCAGTCTTAATAACCCGCATTGGAAGAAATCCGCGCTTTACTAAAATGGTGTTGCCTTCGTGTTGAATATCTCCTCGAACAAGAGGTCTCAAGCTTACCATTGTAGTTTGGTAACCCTTTTCTCGAAACGCTCTCGCAAGCTTGGGCACGTATGACGCCGGCCCTCCGATATCTGGGGGATAGATTCCAGATGTCAAGAGAATCTTCATGACGATGAATTAACCCAACTTGCAAGAAGGCCGGGCGAAAGTGATTTGGCCCAGTCTACAGTTTTTGCTATGCCTTCCTCGATTGGAGTGGACGGCTTATTCTTGACCAAAGACACCAAATAGTCAGCGTTAGCCATTGTTTGCTTCGCATCTTTCGCATTCGGAACACCCTTCTTGAAGGTAAAAGTTTTTCCGATGTAGTTGGAAGTGATCTCAATAAGCTTATTCATTGAAATTGGATGACCTCCACCAACGTTCACAATGTCAAATAATCCAACTGATTTACTCTGCAGATCTCTTTCCAAGAGTTGAATCATCTTGGTGCAGTCGTCAACGTAAGTGAAGTCTCGCTCAATGCTCCCGTCCCCAAATAGTTCAAACTCTGATCCTTCGAGCAAACTTGAAATTATTCGAAAGTAGGCCATGTCTGGTCGGCCTTCAGGACCATACACGGTAAAAAATCGCATTCCCCTTGCTCTCGTATTCGAGCCTGGAATCAAGCTTCTTGTAAGTATTTCGTTAGAAAGCTTTGTAGCCCCATAGAAACTGTTTGGATTTAGCTTGATCTCATCTTCAGAATACGGAATCTTTGCTTCGTCTCCATAAACACTTGAGGAAGAAGCAAATAGAAAATTTGGGACCTCATTTAGTATGGTGGCCTGAAGTACTGATGCGAATCCTTGCAGATTACTAACTACGTACTTTTGTAATTCACTAGTTGGAATTCTTACACCTGCTTGCGCCGCCAAGTGAAAAATCGACCAAGGGTTGAAATCTTTGATTGCTTGGTTGATTTGTGGAAAAGCACTCACATCTATCTTGCAAAATTCAAAATTTTCGTACTTTTGCAGCCGTTCTAGTCTTCTTTCCTTAAGGTTGGTTGAGTAATAGTCTGAATGAGAATCTATCCCGAGTACATTCCATCCCGAATTTAGAAGAAGCTCCGTAAGTGCTGAGCCTATAAATCCACTTGAACCAGTCACAATGGCCCGCATTATTGTTTTCCTCACTGTTTTTGATGCTAAAGTCTAATAGTGTTCAGTAAGAAGGATGCCGGTTTCGAAGCTAATGACACTCCTGGGTTTGCAGATAATTTATTAGTTCTGAATTACGTGATGAATCCGGCACACCCTGCCCTCGCGCATCAGGTTGAAGTCGTTGAGGCCCTGGCGCTTAAATTTAGTGCCGTCACAGTTCTAACTGGAAAATCTGATTGGGTTCCTACTGCGCCGAATATTCGAGTATTCACAAGCAATTGGATTCCAGGGCAGAACTTTAACAACGTCTACAAGTTTTTCCGGATATTTCTTCAACTTATTCGAGAATATAAATTTGTAGCAGTCTTTTCACATATGACAACAGTCCAGAGTTGCCTTGTTGGACCTATTTTGAAGTTTCGAGGAATTAATCATTTCCTTTGGTATGCGCATGCTCAGAATTCAAGTATCTTGAGAATTGCTCACTTTTGGGTCACAAAATTAATTACTTCAACTCCCGGATCTTGTCCGATGGCAAGTAAAAAGGTTTTGTACTTAGGGCAATCAATTAATCAAGAAACTTTCAAGTCGACTAGAAATGCAGCTTTGCCATTCAAGAGATTTGTTCACCTTGGACGTACAGATCCATCCAAGAACTTAAGTTATATCATAGAGACAATTTTTCATTTCAGGGAATTCGATAGAGAGTTACGACTTGAGTTTGTTGGAAACCCTTCTGGAGTAAGGCAAAGTGCAGAGTTTGAAAAGTTGAAAGAACGTTGGGCAGATAGTATTGCCCAAGGTTGGTTAGTTTTCTCACCAGCAATTCCCAGGGAATTAATTCCGGACTTACTCCAACAGCATGATGTATTTGTTCACGCATTCAAGGGTAGCTTAGACAAAACTCTAATTGAAGCCACAATGACAAGAGTGCCCGTGGTCACGGTTAATCAAGAGTACATTAATGAATTTGGGTCTTGGGGGAAAGCTCCTATCAGTCTTGAGAGCGAACTCGCTAGTTTATTTAGCTATGATCAAGCAGAAGTCGATTTGAAACTCAACGAGCGAGTCTCAAAGGCAATAGATAATCACTCTAAGCAAATGTGGATAGATAGCCTGACAAATTTGATTAAAGAAACAGCGCTATAGACCCATGAATTCTGCCTGCTTTTGAAAATTCGAATTTTTATTTTTCAATTCCTCAAATGTTCCTGAATCAATTAAGCAACCGCCTTCTAAATACAATACGGTATCCGCTTTACGAACTGTTGAAAGCCTATGAGCGACAACAACAATTGTACTTTTCCCCTTAAGGCGAGTGATCGCTTCAGAGATTTTATTTTCCGTTTCGGAATCGAGAGCACTCGTTGCTTCATCCAAAATAATCAATTTCGGCTGGGATAAGAGTGCCCGAGCAATTCCGAGCCTTTGTCGCTGCCCTCCACTCAAACTGCTTCCGTTTTCCCCCACTAAATAATCGAGTTGCCCTTCAACTGATTTCACAAAATCTTCGAGCTCTGATTCTTCTAGGGCTTTCCAAATCAAACTTTCAGAGATTTCTTTCGTGTTTAAACCGAGACAGATATTTTCTCTGAGGCTTCTGTTTGATACATAGATATCTTGAGGAACAAAACCCACGGCACCTGGCCACTTACGTAGTGTTTCTGAAGGTTCGAAATCTCCAACAAGCACACTCCCAGATTGAGGTATAGCAATCCCAAGCAAGAGATCCACGAGAGTGCTTTTTCCTCCACCAGATGGACCTACTATTGCAATCATTTTCCCCGCCTGAGCCTTGAATGATAAATTCTTTACGGCGTCAACAGAGGAGCCTTCGTAGCGGAAAGTGACATTACTAAAAGATATGCTTGGCTCAAATCCAACGTGATCAATCTCTAGTTTATTATTCTGATTTTCCAGTTCTTTTGATTTTCTAAGGTCCTCAGCCAGACTCAATGTTGGTTCTGAGGATGCTAAATAAGTTTTTAAAGTAATTGCGCTTTGCTGTAGCCGCATTACTGCAGGTGCAATTCTAGTGCTAGCTGCCAGAAATACTGAAAGTACAGAGATTGCACGGTTGGCATCGTACCTAGCGAACTGAAGTGCAGAGATTAAAGCTATGCCTATGACCACGGTTAGTTCAGTTGTGTATTTACTTATATTTGGAAGAAACTTTAATTCCGCTTCATACTTAGATAACCGCAATCTCTCTGATTTTATCTGTTCTGAATAAAACTTTCTAGACCCTCGAACCAATATTTCGCGATAAGCAGTAAGCGCTTCGACAATACTTTGGTTTGACAAAATAGTTTCTTTTGTGTGCATGACACTCATTTTTGCCGCACGGGCATTGAGTAGATAGTAGAGGATACATCCAATCCCAGAGAAAACAATCAAGGTTGAAAAACAAATCACTGGATCAACGAATAGAAGTCCCACTAATAAAACAATTAGAAGTGATGAATCAGATACGATTAGTACAATTGTCGTAAATACGCCAATTGTAATGTTAGAAACTCCCACAGTTAGAGCAAAAAGCCTCTCTTGTATTGGTAAGCGACTTATGTAACTTTGATTTTGATTTAAAAGTTTAGATGTTAATTCACTTGAGATTGCAGAACTTTTTCTACTCATGTAGAACAAAGTTTTCCTGAGAAAGAATACGGAAAAGATAGTTTTTCCTGAAAAAATCACTACGGAGATTACGCTAAGGAGGGCGATTTGAAATTTAAACTCGAATTGATTAAGCCCAGTAATTTGAAGAATCCGCTCAACTCTGTCTCCTGGTCCTTGAGATCTCACGCCGCGGATTGCAAGTGCTGTTAATACACCTACTGTAGCGACGCCAATCAAATCCATCACACCAAATACAACTTGTAGAAGTGTTACTTGTGAGAGGCGAAGTTTATCTCTCTTATTCAAGAGTCCGGAAGCTCTCTTAATCTCCCTCAACATTTTCCCTTGTTTCATATGTATAGGGTAGTTAGTCTGGGGAATTACTGTTGGATTTGTTGAGTAGTTCGAGATAAAATTCATACAGATGATCACTCATCATCTTTGAATCAAACAACATTAGTCGGTTTCTCTGTTTAATTCTGAAATCAACTGAGAGAAATTTCTCTAATTTTTCCATTTTTTCTGCTAAATCAATTTCGTTTCCCACTTCAAAGAAAATAGCGGCTCCCTCGGTTCCCAAGACTTCCAGCGCGGCTGGAATTCTTGAACAGATAATTGGAACTCCCACTGACATGGACTCCAGTAGAACCATTCCAAATCCCTCAAACCTGCTTGTAAGAATAAAGGTATCAAACTGACTTATCGTGCTAGCCGAGTTGTTGGTTCGCCCATGAAATGAGACTCGCTCATTTAAATTTAATGACTTCACTAGGAATTCTAGTTTCGGGCCTTCCGAACCTTCCCCATAAATATGTAGATGAGCATTTTTTGAGGTTTTGGCCAAATATGTATGAAACCCTTTAATGAGTGTTTCGAGATCTTTTTCTGGAGAAAGCCGTGCAAGTGTCCCAAATATTGGTCCATTTGATTTGGGCTCGTCTTCAAGTGTATCTAGTCTTTTCGTTTTCAGGTATGCCTGCGGATCAAATCCGTAAGGAATGACCTTCGTTCGCTTGCTTTTACTTAACTCACCTGATTTTTTCAGATATTGAACAACAAAGTCACTTATCGCCACTATCCCTCTCGCATTGTAAGTAGCAAAACGAGATAAACAATTCGAGATTATCATCGGCGCTCGAGGGTAGAACTTTCCACCAAAGTGTCGAGTCACTACAACTGGGGTGCCCCTAGTAGAAGCCAACAGTAGTTCCGCTTGAGGTAAATGAGCATGCCAAATATCCCCGCCTAAATTTAATCTACGAATTAAATATAGCTGCATTAAGAAGTTTTGATTAATCATACAAAGATCAACAAGAACTCCTGATGAAGAAAATTCATTCACGAGTTCAGGTGCTCCACCTAGTGGAACAACAGTGACCCGGAGTCCCGCCCTTACTTGTTCCCGGCACAAGATCAATAACTGATTTTCTGCCCCTCCACGCGAAAGAGTGGTAATGAAGTGGACTACTTTTAACATGCTCCTTTACCGCTCTCTTCATTATATAGAAATTATCAGTTTTATATGATGGTTCAATTTCTGGGTCCAGTTTTGAGAACCCCTATTATGATAATATCCTAAAGTTGGTGAATACAGTCCAAGATGCAGTGTTCGTACACGCTGAAATCTATCAGGAATTTGGATATAGTTACGAGTAGCGCTATCGCGATTCTAATATTTGTCTGGGGCAAGAATGGAAAAAATAAGAGTTGGATTCCTAGCTTCAGGTTTTTCGAATCGGCATGGCTCTGGTACGGCTAAAGTTGTTGAGAAACTTATCAAGATACTGTGCAATGAATTCCATGAAAGTATTTCGGTAACAATTTTCTGTAATGACGCCTCGCAATACAACTATCTTGTAACTCGAGCAGATTTTTCCAACGCCCAAATTGAAATGTTTCCAAATATACGGGGAAATTTTTTTCGCTCCAGCCGTCAATACTACAAATATTCATTGTTACATAGAAAATGTAAGTTAGACATAATGCATTTTTCTGTTCCAAGACTTTATCCCTTTTTCTGGCTTTTTCCATCCAAAAAATTTATTTGCACATTTCATGCCGGGGGGGAAGTGACCGCACCAAGAGATAAATTCATCCTATCGCGTGAAATTTATAATTTAATTGCCAAGAAATACTTTACGAAATTAGCCTCAATCATTGCAGTCTCTGAATTTGGCAAAAGAGAGATTTCTACCGCTTATGGAATTCCAGGCAATTTTGTACGAGTTATTCACCCCGGAACAGATGACTATTGGATTCTTCCTAGGTCAAATCCAATCAGAGAGTCTGGCAAAGAAAAAATTGTTGTGGTGGGCCGTTGGCAGCAGTATAAAAATGTTCAAGTCGTCTCCGAAGCGCTTGCTTTCAGTAATCCGGAATTATTAAAACCCTATTATTTTATTTTCTTAGGGCGGCAATTATCCTCCAACGCGGCAGTAATCAGCGCACAGCTTTCTCGTTTGCAGCCAGATTCTTATCAGGCAATCGAGTTCCTTGAGGATAATGACTATATAGAGATCTTGGGTCAAGCTTCTCTCGTGATAGTGCCAAGCATTAATGAGGGGTTTTCATTACCTGTCTTTGATGCTTACGGTGCTGGTTGTCGAGTTTTGCTTCATCATCCCTCGCCTGCCTCGGAAATATTGTCGGGGATGCCCGGAGTTTTAGCGGCAGATCTCAGTAGTCCGACCAATTTTATGAATGTATTTTTCAATGCACTAACCATGAATAAGTCAGAAGCCTCGGTAAATCGAGAATACTTAAGGTCAATTGGCGCTACCTGGCAAGAGATGACCCGGAACTACGTTTTTGAATATCGAAGGATTCTTGGGGAAACGCTTAGTCACCATGATTCGTTAAGAAAAGGCCATTCTGGTGCGATTGGTTAGATCAAGGAGAATCTCACAATTTATTCAAACCAGCAAACCTTACCGTTTTCTGGCTTACTCATCACTTGACCAACACAAAATTCCAAATGGTAAAACCCAGTAAGAATTTCTCGCTGCTCATCACCGGGCAAATCCTCTCCAGGGTGTCTCAGGAAGACTATGGTGCTCTGATATTTTGGCTAAAAGAATCAAGAGAAAATTTTGGCGAAATTATCATTTCGACTTGGGCTAATGAGGTTAATGAAGAGATAAGGGGTTTGGTAGATCAAGTTGTTTTAAATGAGGATCCTGGACTGGATGAGTCGTCCTTAGCGCTCCTACCCAGCAACAAGAAACGTCATATAGTACAAACTATATCGGGGTTATCTGCCTGTAATTTTGATATTATTTTTCGAGCTCGCGTCGAGTTCGCGAAGATGAACCAGGAAATCGTGAGTGATTCGTTGTCGAGGGCGATAATTAACGCTCTCAAGTTTAGTCCCATCAAGTTAATATGTCCGGCACCCGGGACTATCTCTGCGAAATCAAATGGGTGCCCCTTTTTTTTGGCAGATACTTTTTTAATCGCATCACGAACGTGCTTGATCGAATGGTATCAGCAAATGTCGAAGGATTTTGAGAAATACGAGTCAACTTGGTTTCGGCAGCGATTTCTTGTTGAACCTCTGGCCATTGAGCAGATGTTTGGACTCGCGGTTGTTCAAAATTTGAACGAATTAGCTCTGGGTGAGCTGGAAGTATCTAAGTTAAATAGAATATTTATCACTAGAAAAACTTTTCAGTTCATGAAGAAGAGCTTTTCACAGCATGTCATGCTTTTTAATCCGAATGTTTTGGGTATACATGGGGGAAGGTGGTTAAATTACAATTCGAATTGGGAGAATTTGCCAATGTTTCTGGATTTACAAATCACTAGTTGGGGAATTTTTCGACTTCTAGGCATTAAATATGCATTGCGTAAGCGCTTGAGACCGTTTTTTATAAGATTTTTGCCATAGAATTCTTATCTGCGTATACAAGTATCGATTGAATCGGGGGCTCGATGCCAAAGGCATTAATCACTGGTGGTGCTGGTTTTGTTGGAAGGCATCTCACAAAACGCCTGCTTGATTTGGGCTGGGATGTGACTGTTTTAGATAACATCACAACTGGATCTGGGGCAATATCACCCTCATCAAAGTGGCCACTCTTCGATCCTAATGATTATTCAAACTTTAAATTTAGCAAAATTGACTGCAGGGAATTTTTTAATTCGAATTCTAATGAGGAATTTGACTATATCTTTCATTTGGCAGCGATAGTAGGTGGTCGATTGACAATTGAAAATAATCCACTAGGGGTGGCATCCGATTTAGCAATCGATTCAGATATGTGGAGTTGGGTTACAAAGGGTAAAGTTTCTAAGGTTGTGAATTTCAGTTCGAGCGCCGCATATCCCATTGATTTACAGTCTTCTACAAGTGAAATCGTTGCGTTGAAGGAAAGCGATATTAATCTAAAGAGCAGTATTGGACTTCCAGATTTAACTTATGGCTGGGCTAAACTAACTTCAGAGTTCTTGGGAAAGATTGCATGGGAGAGACACGGCATAAAAAGTGTTGTATACAGGCCTTTTTCCGGTTACGGCCCGGACCAAGATCTCTCGTACCCTTTTCCCAGTATTTGTAAACGGGCGCTAGAGTCTATAGGTACTGATCAGTTTAAGGTTTGGGGCTCAGGCAAGCAATCTAGGGATTTCATTCACATTGAAGATTGTATTTCGGGGATATTGAAAACAATGGATTCCATCGATGATGGGGATGCAATTAATCTATCTACGGGAATAGCAACATCATTCATTGAATTCGCCCAGATTGCTACTGAGGAAGTTGGGTACGCGCCACTTATTGTTGGTGATGAATCAATGCCAACAGGCGTGAAATCTCGCGTGGGGGCCACAGAAAAACAAATGGCTCTTGGGTTCCAGCCCCAAATAACGTTTCGGCAGGGTATTCGAGAATGTCTGAATTTCATCGGTAGTTAAGCTAATGGTTTAAATTCTTGGTTTCATTCGTAAAGGATTACTTGGGGGAGATTAACTCAAATTATTTTAAGCCGAGGAATTCAAGTGCTGCAATATGTCGCTCAGAATTGTAAAGATTAAATCCGTAATCTTGTTTCTTAATTAAAGACTCCTTGATAATTCTTGCAAAATCCTCTTCAGACTTATACGTAAACCCAAGAAAGTAATGTTCGATATCCCAATCGAAAGCTACCCCTTGTTTTGTGATGACTGGAATACCTAAATCTGTGGCTTCAAAAAGTAGTCCGGAACCAGCTAACTTATAATCTTCCGGACTATATGGAAGTACTAAAACATCAATATCTCCTAACATTTTTGCCAGCTCGGTTTCGGAGAGGTTGGCAGCCAATATCGATACGTGTTCGGGATAACCTTTTAACTCATTTAATGCGTCTATGTACTTCGGCCATGGATAAACAGCTTGCTGAACGTATGCTTTAAAGACGACACCGGATAAGACAAGTGATCTGATAAGTCGTGGTATCTCGGCAAAACCTTTATTGGGTCGCGCAACACCCAAAAAGCCAATCTGCAATGGTTTTTTTGCAACTCTAATTGCCACCAACTCTGTTACTGGAGGGGCAGGAGTCCAATATAGATTGGGTTCCTCAAATCCAAAATCAATCAAATTTCTCTTGTGTGGGATTGTTTCGAAACCAATAGATATGTGAGAACTTGGATACATTTGAATCAATGCTTTGAGGTGATTCTCAATTTCTTCTACTCGAAAAGTATCTTTATGGCTCGAACTCAAGCGAAAACAAATTCTATTTACTTTGATTCCAGAACTCAAGCATCTTCCTGCTAGTCTCACTGCCAAACTGTCTGCGGTCGGAAATACTAAATTAATTTCTTCGCCCGAGTCTTGTAATTGTCTGATTAGTTCTAGTGGTTTCTGCGTGTACATTTTGGAAATAATTTTTTTGAAGCTCTCTGCTTGGCTAGGCTTAAGATATTTAATTGACAGCTTAACTCCTAAATCGGTTATTCTCAGATGTAACCAACTCAACAAGTTTTCTTTTCTTTCATACCCATAAATGTTTGACTTAAGAAAATTATTGTAGTTGCTGCCAAGTTGAGAAAGTATTTCTTCATGTGCATTTACCGGTACCCAAATTTGATAGTTTTCGGTTACTTCCAATAACAAGTTTTGATATTTTTTCAGGTAGGACCAGTGATGCGAATACCTTCTGGATGCATTAAAATCTATTATAAGGTACATTTGAGTGCGCGCTTTCTGTTAGACTCATAATTTAGTTAAATCAAATTAAGGAAAACCGAGTTCGATTTATTTCTAAATTCATTGTATTTCACACAACCACTGATCCAATCAGATATCTGATTTGGCTGAAAAGAGTGGATTTTTTCAATCAGATCTTCTAAGTTTTGCGCAACTATCCCACATTGAAATAGCTCGACTTCCTCTGCAAAAGCTGAACCCGAAAAGGTAATCACGGGCAATAGGTAGTCAGTTGCTTGATACATCATTGCGGATGAATTAAATGCAAATGCTATAGGATTATAAGGTAAGCAGATTAACGTGGACCCTAAAAGTGCTTCGTTCATTTTTTCGGCTGAAATTTTCCCAACAATTATCTCAATTTGAGCGTTTAATTCAGTCAATTTAGACACTATGGGGTCATTTTCAAAGACTTGTACTTTCCAATTTAGGTTTAAGTCGCTTTTTACAGCGCTTCCTATTAAGGGGACAACGTTCTCCTGACCTTTGTCTCGTGTGGGGTAGCCTAAAAATGAAATAGTTACATTTTTGGCATCGATTTCTTTATGGATAATTTTTTGCCTAGCTGGGAACTTTGAAATGAAGGCGCGCGTGTCATCCGAAAGTCCAATTTTTCTCATATAGGCGAAGGTTTCAGTTCCGAACCGAGTCTCCACATACCTGAATGTTTTGGTGATCTCAATGAAATCTTCAACCATGGCTAGTTTGCTTATTGCACCTCTTCTTTCTGCGGTGTTTGTTAACCTACAGAAGCTCTTAATCTTTATCTTTTTTGACTCCATAAGGTTAAGCGATTTGAAGGAAAATCCACACATCGTTGTGAAAATGATGTTGATTTCTTCAAATTCTTGAAATTTTTTCTTAACCAAAAAGAAGAAGTGTGAAGCGTTCAAAAATAATAGGGTTTTAAGAATTATTTTCAAGTTATATCTATTCGCGAAATTATGAATTTTTCCATGAATCCCAGGAAGCCAGGTTAGGATTTTCTTGAGGTTAAAGCTAACGGGATTAAATCCTGGAATAAGGTTGTAGTTCATCTCGAATTTTTCACTTCTAACTTCAGAACCTACCGGTAGCCAAATTTCAAAATTTTTGTGTTTAGATGCAAGTAATTCTGCAAAGGAAAAAATGGCTTCTTTATGATGGGTATGGGTGAGCGACGCACCAAAATCCACGACTAAATATAACTTTCTATATTCAGGACGAATTTCTCTCTCCTACTCGTAGATTTCACGTAGTATAGTCCGGGAATGAAAAAAATGATTGTTTGTACGACAATTAATCATCCGACACAGGCGATTGAGCGTTTTGACAACCTGGCAGACTGGGACCTTATAGTGGTTGGAGATCAAAAGACGCCAACTAACTACAAACTTGCGAACGGCATCTACCTCTCCCCTGAGGACCAAACTAAAATTAGTTCTGACTTATCGGATTTGATAGGCTGGAATTGCATCCAAAGGCGTAATTTTGGCTTATTGCATGCGTTCAATTCTGGTGCCGAGATTATATGCACTGTAGACGATGACAACATCCCGCTGGATAACTGGGGGAAAGAGCTTTTAGTAAACGAAAAGTTGACTCTCAAGGAATATCAAAGTAGCACCGTTGCATTTGATCCTATTGGCTCAACTAATCATAGAAATTTATGGCACCGCGGATTCCCTCTCGAACTGATTCCAGATAGAAATTATGATGAGTCCTCATTGGTTGAATTAATTCCCGATATTCAAGCTGATTTTTGGAATGGCGATCCAGACATTGATGCAATATGTAGGCTAGAGCACAAACCAGATTGTCTTTTTGATGAGTCTTATTTTCCCTTTACATCCTCTGTTCTGTCACCATTTAATTCTCAAAATACTTTTTTAAGTAGAAAAGTGGCACGTGACTACTTTTTGTATCCTCATATTGGCCGTATGGACGATATTTGGGCAGCGTATTATGTTCTCGCTAAAGGAAACCGAGTCGTTTACAACAAGCCAACAGTTTATCAAGATAGAAATGAACATAATTTAATTGAGGATATGAAAAGAGAATATCTGGGTTATGAAAATAATTTATCTTTAGTAAAAGATCTGACGTTAGATCCTGAAAGAATCATGAATTACTTGCCTACTCGCGCGATAGAGGCATGGCGTCTTTATAGAAGCCTTTTGAATTAATTTTCACTGCATCGCCTCATAATTGTGTATAGTGAGAGGTGTGAAGATATCAGTCGTTGGTGGGGCAGGGAGAGCAGGTCTGCCCCTCGCCTTGACTCTTGCGGAAGTTGGGCACCAAGTCATCATCATTGATCAAGATGAAACCAAAGTAAGCGATATAAATAATGGTGTCATGCCTTTTTTCGAAGAGAATGCAGAAGCATCCCTGCGGAATTCTGTTGGCCAAAATTTATTCGCAGTTACTGAACTCCATAAAGTTACGGGCTGTGATGTGTGCATCATGATTATTGGAACCCCGGTTAATGATGATGGGTCGCCCAGTACAAATAATCTCCTTCAGGTCGTGTCAAATCTTGCACCTTTCTTGGAATCCTCCAAATTGTTAATGTTAAGGAGCACGGTTTACCCGGGAATTACGGATGAAATAGCTTCTCTCCTGTTAAATCGGGGTGTCGAAATATCAGTCTCTTTTTGTCCTGAGAGGATTGCGGAGGGAGTAGCGCTTCATGAAATGAAATCCCTACCTCAAATAATCGGAGCTTCAACCTCCATAGCTTTTCAACTTTCTGAGGAGGTTTTCGGTGGTATCTCTCCAAAATTTGTTAGGACCACCATCAAGGAAGCCGAAATTAGTAAGCTCTTTACAAACACATACAGATATTTCAAGTTTGCGATTGCAAATGAATTTTTTAAAATCTGTGTTGATAGTGGGATAAATTGGCAAAATGTATGGAACTCGATAAAGGATGATTACCCACGAGCTAAAGATTTACCATTCCCCGGATTTGCGGCGGGTCCATGTCTTGTCAAGGATACAATGCAACTAGATTATTTTACCAAGGATAATTTCTCACTGGGAAAGGAATCCATAAAAACGAATGAAACGTTACCCGATTACATAATTGAGACTCTAAAAAATCGATTCGACCTAACCAACATGACGGTAGGAATCCTCGGGATGACCTTTAAGGCTGAAATAGATGATTTTAGATCAAGCCTTTCTTTCCGACTCGAAGAGAAATTGGGGCGGGTCGCCAAAGAAGTTTTATGCTCCGATGAAATGTTACAAAAGAGTGGATTCGTTACGGCCGAATACTTGGTTTCGGCTTCGGATCTAGTAATCATCGCCACACCTCATTTAAGATATGCACAGCTAGTAATTGAGGTGCCACTTGTAGATATCTGGAGGATTCATTCCAAAGAAAGTATCTTGTAAAAGGTCCATTTTTAGTCCTTGGCTCATGCAAATAAGTCGCTAACCCAGTTATAGTTACGTAAATAACAAAACCCAAATCGGATTTTTCGCCTGAAGTTGCCAGATCCCTAAGTCCTAGCAGTTTGTCATTTTGAATGGAGAATCAATGCCTGAAAAAATCTTTGTCACCGGTGGCGCAGGATTCATTGGGTCTGCAATCGTTCGCTGCTTAGTTGAAAAAGGTAACGAAGTAACCATATTTGACGATTTTTCTCGGGGACATGACAACAGACTCCAAAATATTGATAACATTACCAAAATATCGGGAGATATTAGGAGCCTCGCTCAGCTTAATGATGCAATAGCGACATCAAAATTCGACACGATAATTCACTTGGCTTACATAAACGGAACTGAAAATTTCTATAAAAGACCTAGAGATGTATTTGATGTCGCATTGCTTGGGATGCAAAATCTTGTAAATATCATCCCAGACACTGGAGTCAAAAATTTTTACCTCGCTTCAAGTTCAGAGGTTTATCAAAATCCAGTTATCTTTCCCACCCCTGAAGAGATACCTTTGGTCGTTCCTAATCCGCAAAATCCTAGGTATTCGTATGGGCTTGGGAAAATCGTTCAAGAATTTATGACTCTTCAGTTTCTTCCTTCTATCGAAAAGAATATTATTTTCCGACCTCACAACGTGTACGGTCCAAACATGGGTTTTGGACATGTAATTCCAGAGCTTTTTTTGAAGATATCTGATGTTGAAGAAAAACAATTTGTTATTAAAGGTGATGGTCTACAAATGAGATCGTTTTGCAACATAAAGGACTTTACTGAGGCATTCGATAGACTGTTCTCTTTGCCGGTCAAAAGCGGAATTTACAACATTGGGACCCAAGAAGAGGTAAGTATTCTAGATTTAGCCTCTCGAATCAGAAATTTGTGCGAATCTGACAAAGAGATTTTGACTTCTCCTGAACCCATGGGCGAAACAAGCCGAAGAGTGCCAGATATTGAAAAACTGAAAGGGTTGGGTTATACACCTAGGGTTACTTTGGATGAAGGTTTACAGGAATATTTTAATTGGTTTAAGGGTTCGAAAGAAAAGTTTGAGCATTAAACATCTAAGTATCTAATTCTTGGGTTTATTTTCAATAGAGATTGCTTTATACGTTCTTGCAAATTCCAAGATAGCACTATTGCGACTGGGTCCTCGAATTCCGAAAGAGCTTGATCCTCTACAATTGGCACTCTGGTAAGCGGAGTGTATTTACCGATTTTGTGAGGTGAAGTGTCGGTGATAGCCCGCAAAATCGTAGAATCTAAACCAAAATACGTTAAAAAAGTATTTGCTTTTGCGGCGGCGCCTATTCCAAAAATTTCCTTACCCGAGAAATTTGTGTAAATGTTAGCCATGAATTCAAATTTAATTCTTCTGATTCTTTCTCTGGCACGTTCATAGTAATCTTCAGTGAAAATCCCACTGGTTATTTCATCGCTTATCATTTTTTCAACGGCGTGATTAAATGCTTTCTTCTTTCCTCCTACCACTCTTAATGAGCCCCCATGGGTATCGACTACCTGAACACTTTGTATGTGCAGATCAACCGTTTCGAACAAGTTTCTAAGTGAGAAAACTGTAAAGTAAGACAAGTGCTCGTGATAAATCATATCGAAGCGATTATTCTCGATTTGGTGGTACCAATATGGTACCTCAAGTATGAAAAAACCTTCAGTAGATAGAATATTGCGAACTCCAGCCAAGAAATCTATCGGGTCATTAGCGTGATTAAAAACGTTATTTGCAATTAAGAATTCAATCTCTCCCGTTAATTGCTTAATCTCTTCCGAAGCTTCTAATCCGAAAATTTTGTGATATGAGGTGATCCCTCTTGCGGCTGAAAGTTTACACATGCTTTCTGCAGCATCAACCGCACTTACAATATAACCCTCTTCTGAAAGCAAAGAGCAAAGGTATCCGTCATTCGACCCTACCTCGATTACTTTATCCCCTGCCTTGCCACCAAAATCATTCAACAAGGGCACAAAAGTCTTCCAGTGTTTCATCGCAGCATGGGAGTTGCTTGAGGTGTACGAATAATCCACCAAGTTGTACCTATCTTCAGCCCTTGTAACAAATTGATTATGAATGAGGCCGCTTTTTTTGTCTAACACGACATTCAGAGGGAAAATATGTTCACTCTTATTAAGATCCTGAATCGTCAAGAAAGTGTCAGCAAATGCGTGCATGCCCAGATTCAGAATCTCATTGACGGGATTTGAGAACACTAACGATGCATTTAGTTTTTTTGAAACACCAAAACTCTGAACGTCTCCCATTGCAATAACCCGTTTTCACTCAAATTTAGATGAATTTCATGGAAATGGGAACAATGTCCAGATCATTCCTATCTCCGTTCTATAACAGGACCGTACCATATGAGTGTTCAAAACCAATAGATTTATGGTAAGAAGTGCACTCAATATTAGACGCATTGAATTCCTTTCCAACAATTTCAATCCTCGGATTGAACTGATATTGATTTCCTGATTTCATTTTCGGGGTTGTGCAATTTTGATAGATTAGATTTGCGGAAATCCAAGGGAGTTGATTCTGATTAAGAGACTAGACATTCAAATTTTGCGTGGCTTGGCAGTGATTGGTGTCGTTCTTAACCATATTACCACGCGTGTGCCAGGCGGTTTCATTGGAGTAGATATCTTCTTCGTAATTTCAGGCTTTCTCATTGCTCAGATGTTTCGAAGCCAGGTACGTCCATTATCATTTTCCGATTATCAAAACTACATAGCCCGAAGGTTGTTGAGACTTTTTCCAGCTCTAATTTTTGTATCTGTCGTAATCTGTGTTGCAGCAATTTTCTTAAATAACCCATCGGGTGCTCAGCAAAATGCGGCAAAGACGGCGATCTCTACAAATCTATTCTTTGGAAATTTAGTCATCCAAAGTATCCAAAGTAACTACTTTGCAAATAATGCCTTATATAACCCCTTAATGCACTTTTGGACTTTATCTGTCGAATGGCAGTTCTATCTTATTTATCCATTGCTTCTGATTGGCACAAAACGACTGATGGGTGGAAACAAAAGCAAATTTGGATTAACTTTTATTTTTGTTTTGATCACCTCTTTATATTTCTTAACTCTATTTTCCCTTCCATTCGCGGGAGGTGAATATTTTCTTATAAGGTTTAGAATTTGGGAATTTCTTATTGGAGTGATGTTTTGTTTTCTTCCTCGGAAGACTTTGTCACGGTCTGGCTTCCGTTCTTTACTTCAGGTAGTGTTATTTTTGACACTCATATTTTGCATGTTCACAATCGATCAGTATTCAAAACTGCCAGGGCCGGTTTTACTTGTTCCAACACTCGCTACTGGTTTACTTATTTATATCGGTCCGCTGGACAATCTATTGGCGAATAGTTTCTCAAGAATCATGGCACATATTGGCGACCTATCTTACTCTCTATACCTTTGGCACTGGCCTATTCATATTTTTCTTGAATATCTAATCCCTAACTATATTCTAAAGAATCTTATGTACGCATCTCTAATCTATGTGCTTTCCTTTTTAACGTTCAAATACATTGAATCCCCATATCGGGTTTACCGCGGGAGCAAAAAACAAACGTCAATCTTTATCGCCAAGCTCAGTCTTCTAAATATTCTTGTTGCGGCTTCTGTCGGGTTCATTTCAAGCGAGTATCTTAGAAATCAAGTTTATTCTGAAAGGCTACCAACAAGTGTTTCTGGAGAGATTTATAACTTTGATCGACAAGATGAGGTTAGCCTTGATAAGTGCTCTTTTTTGGGAATAGCTCTGATGTATTCAAAAGAATGCTTAATTCAAGACGTTGACGGTGAAGATATGGCTAATTCCCCTAATATGATTGTTGTAGGTGATAGCCATGCTCGTCATCTGATTCCAGGTTTGATTAGTGAATTTCCAGAGTTTAATGTTGTTTTTATAGCATCAACTGGTTTTCATAAAGATTCCCGGGAAACACTTTCTAACTTAAGGGAAATGCTATCCAAAACACGGGATTCTGATTATGTTGTTTTGTCTAGTTTTTGGGATGAATTTGGAGTCAGCAAAAATTTTCAGGGCTTTGTAGATGATATCTCTGGCTTTAAAGCTTCTGTTTTTATTGATACAGGGACTCCAAAATTTTCTTTTCCGTCGTTTCGTTGTAAGTATGGGATCAGTATTTTTTTGACATCAAAGTTATGTGAGAATAGATCTAGTTTTAGTTTAGGTGAAAACATGCGGCTAGACTTGCGGAAATTAGTTGACGATTATCTAGGCGTTACATTATTGGACTCTCATAGGGCTTTTTGCAGAAATGATTCATGTTCTATGTTGCGAAATAATGAAATATTATTCTACGATAATAATCATCTCAATTCAAGGGGGTCGATTTATTTGATTCAATATTTACGCGCGAAATACCTTGATTTCAGGTAACAAATCGCAAGATTTGAATTTGGCTGTTATTTCAGATGTTTCTGCGCAAGATTGGTTAGAGAATGAGTAATCATGATCAAATCTGATTTTTGGATGTGATTGGCGGCCAAGAACGATCTCGTTTTGTTATTTTTGAAACTTCCCTTGGCCATTTAATCCCTACAACCGGATCATCGAACCTAAATCCCGCCTCATGTTCCGCTGAGTATGGTGAACTGATTGCATAAAGAGCTGTGGATTCGGGTTCCAAGGTGATAAATCCATGACCGAAACCCTCAGGGACAAGCAGTGATAAGCCGTTGCTTGGTGTTAGTTCTATTCCAAACCACTGATAAAGCGTTGGGGAGTTTTCCCTGAGGTCTACGCCTACATCCCAAATTGAACCCTTGGTGCAGGAAATTAGCTTTTGTTCTGCGTAGGGTTCGTGTTGAAAATGAATTCCACGTAAAGTACCAGCAACTGTACTTGAAGAATAAATCAAGCTTGCAATTTCCATAGGTTTCCCTAGGTTGACCAATTCAGATTTACCAAAAATACGCGTGACACTACCTCGTTCGTCATAAGTGATTGACCTTCGGACAACAATTAAATCCTTAATTGGTGTTTCTATTGCTTCCATTTGACGCCTATGTTTCTCCGCGTGATGAATAGTTTATGCATTTGTCAGAATGACTTTTATCTTTCTGTATAAACAAACTGTACCCTAATATATTGAATTGGAAATCGCTATCTAAAATTGCATTATAACCCTCTAGCTCAGTCCCATTCTCTAGAATTATACAGAAACTTTACGGTTTCTTGATAAGACATTTTGGGAGAATAACCTGTATCGGACATTAATTTTTCGATGGAAAAATCATTAGAATCGACGACGACTTCTTCGTAACCTAAATTTCCAAATTGCAATTGCTGCTTTGAAGGGTACATGTGATACATAATTTCAACATATTCACGTAATCTCCGCGGGTAACCTGATCCTACCCAATAGTCGTTGCCATTCTTCCCCAAATCTCCTACTAAATAGTAGCCTTCTACACAATCCTGAAGCGAAATAACGTCAAACAATTGTTCACCTGATGAAAATGTTAAAGGTTCATTCTTGATAAGTTTGATTAAGGTTGTCTGTAGAAAGGAGTCTTTCTCATCTCCCTCCCCCATTACATGTGAATGATTCACATAGTTATATTCAATGGTCATCGATTTTGACTTAACTTTCAGTAGCCGTCGAGCAGAGATTTTTGCTAAGGCGTAAATAATGTGTCTATTTTTCCTAGAAGCTTGTTCATGATCCGCTTCTAAATACTTTAATGCAAAAACTTCTTCCATAGTTCCGATTTGTATGAATTTCCTGAACCCAAGGTTTTGTGCAACCTCGAATGCATTCAGGCTTTCTGTTACATTCTTTAATTGGGACGAAATATTTAGGTCAGAAAGTCCTTCTTCACCTCCCCATGCCAAGTTATAAAATACGGCGTCATCCAAAATTTCTATTTTTCTCTTGCTTAGAATTGTTGGTAACTGTTCAATATCTTGCATATCAATCTCAATGTAAGGAGTTTCATTTAATCTTGCTCTTCGGCTTGCGGGAATCTCATTCCTGGTTTTTCGGCCGAGAGAGACGACTTCAACGCCTCTGCTGCCAAGAAATTCCACGAGTGCTGAGCCGATGAATCCCGTCGCCCCCGTGACAAAAGCCTGTTTCATTTTGATAAATTCCTTTTCAAGTATTCTTGAAAATCGATTCTTGGCACATAGCCGGTATCTTTCTCAACTAGTGTGGTATCAAACAGGTCTCTTTCGATAGATTCTAAAGTTGAGATTCTCGGAATTTCTATTCCTTTGCTCACTAGCCAAACATATGAAAAATACTCAGCTAGTTTTCCCGGTTGTCCACTTCCAATAAAGTAATTTGAACGATTCTTCCCATTCAAACCTATTCTTAGGTACGCTTCCGAAACATCATCAATTGAAACGATGTCGAAGATATTCGAGTTCTCGGGTGTTTTATAAGTTTTGCCTGCGAGAATTTCCCGAATAGTCCGTTCAATATAGTTTTCTCGTACTATGGTTCTAGAAACTGGAACAGAAAGCCGGGTGTGTATATAGTCTATTTTCAGATTGTATGCGGTGTATTTGCAATAGTCTCTGGATGCCAATTTTGCGATGGCATAATTGATTTGAGTCAATTTAAAATCTAACGCTGGATTCTTCAACGTCTCTTCTAGAAAGGACTCCTCCTGGGTGCCACAGTTAATAAATTTCGAACATCCAAATTTCTTTGCCAGGTTCACGGCTTCGACGGAATTTTCGACATTCCTAAGTTGGTCTTGAAGGGATCCGTCAGTGAGTGTTTCTCTCCCACCCCAGGAAAAATTGAAAAATACGCTGCTTTCATCTGCTTTCCAGTTCAGGTTTCGGAGATCGCTTTCAAGTTTGTTTGGATTATCTTTGTCATAGACCAAAGATGGGTAATCGTTTGTTTGGAAAGCCCTCACACTTTTGCTCAAAGCCAGTACCTCTATGCCTTGAGATTGAAGATGGGCTGCTACTGCTGATCCCACAAATCCATTAGCTCCAGCTACTATCGCCTTTTTCATCGTTCTACTTTAACTTCTGTACTATTTGACTTTTGGCTTCTTTTGTTAGGAATTGAGTCACCCTTGCCGCTAGCAAGGCTCTAACATTTTCTCCATTGCACATTTTTTTATACTCTTGTGCCGTCGCATTAATAGCTAATTCTGGTTCAAAGTTTATTTTCCAACCAAGAATAGCTTCTGCTTTACTAGAATCAAGCAATAATTCCGTCTTTTCATTTATCTTATCCTCGGTTTCGATAATTTTTAGACTTGTCCCCCAAGATTTTTCAAAAATCGACACAACTTGATTAACGGACATAGAAACATCCGGGCCGAAATTAAATGAAGATATTTTCTCTACTTGTTTGCCCAACAGCTGTCTCTCCGCTACGAGGATATATCCCCATATGCAATCCAGCACATGTTGCCAAGGTCTTGTTGCTAGGGGATATCTAATTATTAAATCTACATTCGATTCTATAGACCTCACGATATCTGGGATAAGGCGTTTTGTTGCCCAGTCGCCGCCTCCAATTACATTTCCAGCGCGAACTGTTGAAATCGGGATAAAGTCTTTAGATTGAATTGATGCGATCGATTCAATCACGATTTCTGCTGCAGCCTTGGATGCGCTGTAGGGATCAGAGTTTCCCAATGGATCCTCTTCCATGAATCTTATTTTGTTATTTTCATTTTTATAAACTTTATCTGTGGTTGCGATACAAATTCCTTTTGAGTTTTGTGTTTGTTGAATTGAACGCAACACATTCAGGGTGCCAATGATGTTCACATCAAAAGTCTCATAAGGGTTTTCAAATGCATCAGTTACAAGTGCTTGTGCAGCTAAATGGAAAGTATAGTCAGGAGAAATTTTTTTGATTGCCTGCTTAAGAGTTTCTCTATCCCGAATATCAAGAAAGTACTCCGATTCAAAAATCTCATTTAAGCTCGAGTCTTTGTATAGCATTCTTGATTTAGGAACCGGCAAAGAAATTCCATGCACCTCTGCACCTAGCAGTTTTAGTGTCATGCTTAGCCAAGACCCTTTAAACCCTGTATGTCCCGTAACTAAGACTATTTTCCCCGATAATGCAGATTTGATTATATCCAAGACAGGCTTCCATCCTGAATTGCAACTTCTAGCCTACGCAAATCCTGCATTGTGTCTACAGGTTGCCAAAAACCATTGTGTCTAAAGGCACTTAATTGACCTCTTCTTGCGATTATAGGCAATACATCATATTCAAAAGAAAAATTACCCTCGGGAAAGTCATCAAAAATTTTTTTATTTACAACAAAAAATCCCCCGTTAATCCAATTGTCATCTGTATTAATCTTCTCCTCAAATTCCACGACTCGGTCCCCCACAAGATTTAGAGCTCCGAATCGAGGTGGTGGTTGAACAGCAGAAAGAGTGACTACTGTTTTCATCCTTCGGTGAAATTCAATTAATTTTTCAATATTTACATTGGCTACGCCATCCGCGTAGGTCAATAAAAAATCTCCATCAATAACATTTCGGAGGTGGGCAATCCTACTACCAGTCAATGTGCCAATTCCTGTTTCAATTACTGTTACTTTCCAGGGAAGGGAGCGTACTTGGTGCAAAGATGTTGTAGAAGATTGTAGATCAAAAGTTATATCAGATTGATGGAGCCAGAAGTTTGCAAAATAGTCTCTGATTTGATCGCCTTTGAAGCCAACCAAAATCACGAATTCATGAAATCCGTATTCAGAATAATTCTTCATCACATGCCATATTAGGGGCTTGCCACCCGCTTCAATCAACGCTTTAGGGCGTATTTGGGTCTCTTCCAATATTCGAGTCCCCATTCCTCCAGCCAAAATTACAACTTTCAAAATGCCTCGTTTCTCCTAGAAAGAGATAGTTTCAGGTGGCTATTGGTACTTATTGCTTCCCTACGATTATACTGACAAGTCCCCACTTATTCCTTGCGTTGAGAAGGTGATTCTGCTTCGATAGCTCCCTGTGGTTACCAATAAATATTCTCCGGTAATGCCGTATTCTCGCAAAACTCCTTCATCCTGAATGGTGATCAATTGATATCAGATCGGGGAATCCGAATATCTGCAGGGCGAAATAGCACTGGGATGCCTTGGATTAACATGTTGAGAAAATTTTGGTCACTGTGACTTACGTTTTAACTAGATAAGTTACAGAATTAAAGTTGAGGCAATTTTGGTGGGTTCAAAACGATCAGCAAACCTAATTCTCTGCTCGAAATAGGCATGGTCCCAATATCGAGGTTCTAATGACTCTTTCATGGACTTAGCCAGGTCATTTATACTGGCGGACGTTACGAAGAATCCTGCGTTTCCTAATTCTGTGAATAATTTTGTACCACCCGTGTTAGTAGTTACCACACAGCATCCTGAGGCTAGCGCCTCTAAGCGGACCAATCCCATGCCCTCAATTGTTGAAGTAGATACGAGTGTTCTAGCCTGTGACAGAATTTGACTTATTTGATTCAGATTTAGCCAGCCATGAAATACGCAGCTGTTTTCCAAATTCAGTTCTCTTGCCAACTCAATCAGACTATCTTGTAAGGGGCCGCCGCCAATTATGTGCAGTCTCGAATCCAATTTATACTCGAGAAGAAATTCCCTAAAACTGCGTAACATTAATTCCGGATTTTTCTGAAGTGTTAATCTACCTATAAAAACAAAATCTGAGGGCCTAGTATTTTTGACTCTCTGAATTGTTGGCATCGTTATTGGGTTAGGAACTGTCGAGACTGACTTTTTCAATTTTTCTCCAGTGTAATCGCTAACTTCTGTCGAAACACCCACAATTTTATCCACTCTGTGGGAAAGGATTCGCATAATTAGCCATTGAAGATTACTTCTACCGAAATACGTATTGTGCTCAACCCAAATCAACCTAGAATTCCTTTTTTTTGCCAATGCTGACCAAATCTGCGATCGATACATGCTTGCAATTATTACCTCCGGCTTGGTTGTAACTAGCATTCTTCGAAATCTCAGAAATGATTTCCAATCAAGTAAACGTTTTCCTTCAACCCGCAAAATCGAGGAATTCTCAAATACTTCGATAGGTAGCTCATTTTCACTTGACTGCATAATCATTAGGTATACTTCGTCAAAAGTTTCACTATACTCGGCCAATAAAATTTTGTAGGCCTGCTGAATACCACCTTGACCAAATCCATCCAGAGTCAACATGATTTTCTTTTTTCTAGGATCAATCTGCACCAGGCCAAATTACCGTTTTTTATCGTGATTTAACATTTTCTACTCTATTATGAGCTTATGTGGTCAAATTTATTTCGATTCCTTCTCGAACTCCTCCAAATCATCAAATTCAAGCTTGGTGTTGATAGAAAAAATTTTGTTTTAAGACATATTCAGCGACAACACCCGCAAAGCATTCTCGAGATAGGTGTATTCAATGGAGGTTTCGCTCGGAGAATGCTAAAGGTTGCTACCAAATACCAATTCGTTCCAATTGAATATGTAGGGGTTGATTTATTTGCGGAAAATTTCTCAGAAGATATCCAGAAGGTTGAGGTCTCACTCATACCAAGTGATCGTAAATACATCGAACGTGCACTTGAGATGCCCAATACTTCGGTAAAGCTGTATTCCGGATACTCATCAACGGTTTTACCCACGTTGGTTGACAAATATGACATGATTCTTATTGACGGTGGCCACTCCTATCAAACTGTAAAAGAGGATTTTTTGAATTCAATTAATTTGCTTGCTGAAGGAGGAACAATTTTCTTTGACGACTTCACCAACCAACGAGGAGTAAGCGACGGAATGTTCGGAATTAATCAGGTTATTTCGGAGATTAACAAGGATGAATTCCAGATTTCAATCAGTAAGAACAGAGATTATTTTTGGAAGAACTACGGCGTTCTAGAATTGCGGATGGTTAAAGTTTCCAGAATAAAACATTGAATTAATCAAATAGGAATCCAATTGTTGTAATGGAATCTTTTCAACTACGAATTATAAAATTTGGATGCTTGCAAAAAAGACTAAACTTAAATGTATTGGCTTTCATAATATAACGAGCTAATCAATTCTCACCATACCATGCGGACAATCAAATTCAACAGAAAGTATTCCTGGGTTTTCTGTGTTTAAATCATTTTTTTCCCACGAAATCTGGACTGCTCCTAGAGATGCCAATATGTCTCCTTTGAACCAAGAACCAGAAAGTTGCTGTTGGTCAGTGATAAAAATTTTTCTAATCTCGGCAACTGGAGTTCCGTCTTGTGAGGGATGATCGGCCGACAGCCATTGAATAAAAAATGGGAACTGTGGAGTATCGGCAATTTCTTTTACACCGATTTGCTTCCACTTTAAATCAGTTCCGTTAGGACGCGTACGGTGACCTTCAATTGCTTCGCGGCCAAACTTCGCTGCAATCGGTGAAATATCTTGAGTGCTGAATACCCAAGTAAACCAACCGCCACCTTCGTTAGCTTTCTGGGAAACAGCTTTTCCCCAAGGTGTTTGTTCTGTTGCTGGGTGATCCAGTGGACAAACAACCTCAATATATTGACCATTCTTCAGTGCGCAGGTGAAGTTTCTTGTACCGAATCGTGGATGAATCCCTCCATCCACGAAAGTGCTACCAATGCGAGAACCTAGTCGTTGTACTGTGTCAGCAAGTTGGTCGTGAGAAGTTACATAAGAAACATGGTCTAGACGCATGGAAGAATTCTGCACCATAGAAATGGGTGCTAATTACCACCGATCAAGTCTGAGCGAGCCGGCACATAAGAGCTTCACACGTGGCTAGTGGGGCGGAGTTCATTTCTAAATGGCTGCGTGTCTCCATGATGGCGTCTAACTTCTTGATACTTGAGCTGGCAGGTGCACTGGCGGAATATGTTTCTACCTCTCGAAACAAGTCTGAGTTAATGAGGGTGCCTGGGGATCCAGATTGCACCATCATGACATCACGATAAAAAGTGGCTAAATCTAAGAGCGCACCATCAATGGAATCCCGAACCATTCGTGTGGCTCGAGATTTTTGTTCCTTCTCAAGTTCTTTTATTGCCTTTGATCCACCGGTTGACATGCCCCGGCCAGTCGCACCTTTTCCATAGGCCTCTTGTATTTTTTCAATCTCGACTTCATCTCGAGTTTCTGATGCTGTGTTCGCCTCTGTGGTCGCAATTTCAACAAGAGTTTGTGCTGCCTCGAGTGCGGAAGCGAGTGAACCCAACTTCATTGGTAGTTGCATGATTACCTTGCGATTACTCCGCGCTGTTTCATTAGTTGCTAAGAATCGAGCACGACCGATATGGCCTTGGCTAACTCTGGCAGCAAATTGCGCCATCTCGGGTGAAATTTGGTCTCGGTTGATTAAAACTTGAGTAACCGCTGCGATAGATGGTGTGCAAAGCTGTAAGTGACGGCAGCGTGAACGAATCGTTGGTAAGACATCGTGCAATGTAGGTGCGCAAAGTAACCAGACGGTTCTTGTTCCTGGTTCTTCAATTGCTTTCAGAAGCGCGTTCGCTGCAGATTCAGTAAGTCTGTCTGCATCTTCCATCACAACTACTCGCCAACTACCTAACGAAGGTGCCCAAGCAACACGAGTGAGAAGTTCACGAATTTCTTCGACCTTGATTGACAAACCCTCGGTTCGAATGAGTTCCACATCTGGATGTCCACTAGTTTTGGCAGCTTTGCAATCAGAGCAAATACCGCAACCATTTTTGGGGCAGATGAGTGCCTGAGCGAAGGCAACTGCAGCTGAAGATCTGCCAGAGCCTGGAGGGCCCGTAAAAAGCCAGGTATGGGTCATTTCCTGGGTTTCAGCGCCATTTCGTGAGGCTACAGCTGCTGACTGAAGAATATCGATAACGTGTTCTTGACCGACGAGGTCATCAAAGACTGATGACATTTACTTTCTAAACCGCTTCTTCTTTTCAGGTTCAGAGTTACGTTTGAGAGCGTGAAGCTCGCTGACACGTTCTGTGATTTGGCGGTGGATTTCATCTACTGGTTGAGTGCCATCAACAACGAAATATCTTTCAGGATCCATCATGGCAATCTGTAAGTATTCCTGACGAACGCGTTCGTGGAAATCATTTGATTCTGCTTCTAGGCGATCGCGAGATTGCAAACGACCTAGACCTATTTCTGCAGGGACATCAATCAAGATTGTGAGGGTCGGATACAAACTTTCTGTCGCCCAGCGAGAAATGCGTGCGACTTCAGCCGGATTAAGAACGCGTCCGGCGCCTTGGTAGGCAGCAGATGAATCGAAGTAACGGTCAGTGATGACAACATCGCCGCGATCGAGCGCTGGGCGAATGACAGAGTAAACATGGTGGGCACGATCTGCTGCATAGAGAAGTGCCTCAGCGCGGGGGCTAATTGCACCTGTTTCATGGCCGAGGAGAATCTTGCGAAGGTCTTTTCCAAGATCTGTCCCACCAGGTTCGCGGGTGAGTACAACAGATTCACCTTTTTGCTCAAACCATTGTGCAAGAAGTTTTGATTGTGTTGATTTGCCTGTGCCTTCGCCGCCTTCGAAGGCGATGAAGATTCCTTGGGTTGGTGCGCCGGTGATTGACCCAAGTTCACCTTGAAGAGCTGACTTGATATCTGACCAAAGTGAAACGTTTGGGCGGTCTTTCATCTGGTGGTAGGAAGCTGATCCGATAAGTACAGCGATGAGACCTGCGATACCGATGGTGATTTGGGCGCCGTTGTAGTCGAGTGTGAGGTTTTCGAACTGATAGCTGTGCTCACCGATAGTGGCCGCGATTATGGGAGCGATGGCAAGGACTGCCACCAAAGTAACGCGAATCAGTGACTGCACGAAGGCGAAGGTGCGTCCGCGGACATCGTCGTGGACTTCCATGCCAAGCATGGTGAAGCCAGTAACCCAGGCGATGCCGCTGAAGGCTCCAAGGATTGCAACAATGATGACTGAGAGAACCAGGTTTGAAATGAGTGCAAGAAGAACAAGGAATAGTCCCGATGTTGTGAGGGATGCCCCAAATAACCGGCGGCGAGAAAACTGTGCAAATATCTTTGGACCAAATGCAATACCGATAGCAAGGCCAGTGAAGACAGAACCGAAGAGCACACCGTAGGCAGCATCACCTCCACCAAGATCGCCTACGAAAGTGCGAGCAAGTCCAATGACCGCACCTGCTGCAGAGAATGCGCCGACCATTCCGATGACAAGGCCGCGGATAATTTTTGATTCAGATACTGACTTCCAACCTTGGATAAGAGATTGTCCGACGTTCTTGTTGTGCTCAGCTTTTGATGCGGCACCTTTAGGGATTTCTTTGATGCCAAAGACAGTCCAGGCAGCGAAAAGGAATGAGAGAGCGTTTATATATAGTGCAATATCGATTGAGTTGCTCGGGATTAGCGGGCTGATTGCTGCGATAGCAGAAGAAATAAGTGTGAGGAGTGAGAAGAGAATTGCAGCGATTGGCGCTGTGCCGTAAGCGGCAAGGAGTGAGACTTGATTCGCGTTTTCAAGTTTGTCTTTTGGTACAAGGTTGGGCACAGATGCCTCTTTTGCTGGTGACCAGAAGAGTGTTAGACATTCCACCAAGATCATTGCGGTGTAGAGCCAGAAGTATGTGTTGACGATTGGAATTGATATATAGAGAGCAGCGCGCAGGATGTCTACGTTAACCATAAGGCGACGGCGATCAAAGCGATCGGCGATAACGCCCGCGATTGGACCTAAAAAGACAGCGGGAAGAAGCCGTGCAATAAAGACGCCGGCGATTGCAAAGTTTGCTGTTGCGTAGGAGCCGCCTGAGAGTTGTTGGGCGAGCGCGGTGGTTGCAAGGAGGCCGAGCCAATCACCGAGGGATGAGAAGACCATCGAGTTCCAAAGCTTGCGAAAGGCTGGGATTGCCAAGACGCCGCGGGTTGCAGCCGGTGCGGGCGCTGCAGGGTTGGGCAAGCCTTGGGTCATGGGTTCAGTCTATCGGGGGGTTCTGGCAGGGCTAGAAGAGGCTTTTTATGCTGGTTTCAAGCGAGTATTGAGAGGTGAAGCCCATCGCTGACTTTGCCAGGTTGATGTCGGCGCAGAGGAATGCGGGGTCGCCTGCGCGACGTGGGCTTTCGATAACTTGAGTATCCGTTTTGTTGACTGCTTTGAGTACAAGATCAATTACTTCGCGTACTGATGCGCCTCGACCTGTGCCGATGTTGAGCGCTGGCGGAAGTGGTTGGGTGGCATTCGCAGCCGCTAAATGTGCACGTGCGATGTCACGAACATCTACGTAGTCGCGGATGCAGGTGCCGTCTTTTGTTGGGTAATCGGTGCCGAAGATTTCCGGAGCTGCGCCTTTGTTGAGTTTACCCAGGACTATTGGAACCAAGTTTTCTACAGAGTTATCGATTAGCTCGGGCGCCGCTGTGCCAACGACGTTGAAGAAACGTAGCGATGTTCCGTGGTTACCAGGCGTATTAATGAAGGCGGTTACTTTAGCTTCTGCTTGGTATTTTGAATCACCGTAAGGAGAAATTGGTGTCTTTGGTCCATCTTCACGGCAAGGTTCCATTGTTTCAGGAGATCCGTATACAGCCGCGGTAGATGAGAAGATAAATTTCTTAACATGGTTGCGTTTTGCAATATCAATGAGTTCGTTTGTTGCGGTCAGGTTTACTTCAAAATATTCATCAGGTTTTTCCATGGATTCACCGACAGCTTTGAGTGCTGCGGTGTGGACGATGCCGTCGATTTTGTATTTTTGGATAACGCCTTCGAGTTCGTTGTAGTCGCGGATATCGGCTTTGATTAGCGGGATATCGAGGTTGTGCTTGGTGCGAAGGTATTGAATGCGGGATTCGAGGCCTTGGTAGAGAGAGTCATAGATGACTACTGATTTGCCTGCGCGGATGAATTCATCAGCAATGTGTGCGCCGATATATCCAGCACCGCCTGTGAGTAGCCACGTCTCTTGGGTCATGTGGGGAGTCTACTCAGCGCTCTTTTTGGCTTTGCCTGATGCTTTCTTGGCTGCTTTCTTCTTGGTTGCAGCCTTCTTTACTGTGTTCTTTGTCAGAGTTGGCGCGGTATCGCCGGGCTTTGCTTTGGCCGCTTTTTTGCGTGATTTC
>JACCED010553119.1_pt1 | contig 32910 bp, 33 predicted proteins | sample 7455021 | NCBI WGS metagenome assembly JACCED01 (sample SAMN15323456, study PRJNA562643) | freshwater metagenome | isolation source: river surface water | place: USA:Blue River Watershed | collected 2017-08-19 | reverse complement strand
CTTCGCCGCCAATCAAAATCCCCCAAGGGAACACGTTCGTGCTCGTGTCAGGACTTGCGAAATTGCGATACCCCCAAAAATGGCCAACGCCATTGACAACACCAGCGGCCCAGAATGGAATCCATGCCATTTGAATTGCCCAAACAGTCAACCCAAGTGCACCGAACAAAGTCACGTCAATGATGAGCATCAACAGAATGCCACGCGCGCTGTACTTGGTGTAGACATTGCGCTCAAGCCAGTCATCAGGCGTGCCATGACCGAACTTGCTCAAGGTCTCAGCATTCTTGGACTCATGGCGATACAACTCCGCACCACTAAATAAAACTTTGCTTATCCCATAAATCATCGGTGAGTGCGGGTCGCCCTCCCGCTCGCAGCGAGCATGATGCTTGCGGTGAATCGCAACCCACTCCTTGGTGACCATACCCGTCGTCATCCAAAGCCAAAAGCGGAAAAAGTGCATCAATGCGGGGTGCAAATCGAGTCCCCGGTGCGCTTGGCTACGATGCAAAAAGATCGTGACCGCCACAATCGTAATGTGTGTCATCACCAAGGTGTAGATCACGACCTGCCACCAGGATGCTTGCAACAAACCGCCTGCGCCAAACGAAATAAGTTCTTTCATGTATCGATATCAAAAAACGACAAAATAGTCAGCTTGATTTTAGCCTACGGGGCACAAATGCCCACACAGTGACCTTAAAGTTTTTGCGCAAAATCAACAATCTAGCGAGTTTTCTGTTTCACGCTTCTTTTTGACAGGCTCCGCTTCAGCTAAGTCTTTCTTTCTTTCCATAACCGCAGCAAAAAAACCATCGGTTCCGTGCACATCGGGGCGCAAGCTTAAATACGGCCCCTCAATGTGAAGCGGCGTGCGAGCAGCCAGCAAAGGCGCGGCATCGACCAACTCAAAATCAGGGTGCTCCGCGAGGAACCGCTCCACCTGGGCCTGGTTTTCCTCAGCCAGAATGCTGCACGTGGCATACACCAAGCGCCCACCGGGCGCCACGCAGCGTGAAGCACTCTTGAGAATGCGGGCTTGCAAATCCGTTAACTCAGCCAAGCTTTGAGCCGACTGGCGCCACTTCAGATCTGGGTTGCGTCTGAGCGTACCAACACCGCTGCAGGGCGCATCGACCAAGACGCGTTGCGCCTTACCAGCCAAACGACGCACCCTTTGGTCATTTTCATGGTCAATCGCAACCGGCACCACGTTGGATAACCCGCTGCGTGCAAAGCGCGGCTTGGCTTTGGCGAGACGTGTCGCGGACACGTCAAAAGCATATAGGCGTCCGGTTGAGCGCATCAAAGCACCCAGCAACAGCGTCTTGCCCCCTGCACCCGCACAAAAATCAATCACCATCTCACCGCGCTTGGGCCCCACTAGCAGGGCAAGCAACTGACTGCCCTCGTCCTGCACCTCGATCAGACCATGTTCGAACTGGTGCCACTTGTTCATCGCAGGACGACCCGTCAAGCGAATACCCCAGGGTGAATAAGGTGTAGCAACCGGCGCATGACGCACTGCATTGCCTTTTGCAAGGTCGGCGAGCATCTCGTCACGCTCGGCTTTCAGTGGATTGACTCGGATGTCCAGCGGTGCGCTCTGATTCAACGCCGCCACCAAACTCTCAAGGTCTGGCAAATCGTTAATCCGCGCGTACAACCAGTCCGGCAAGCTGCCGCGCACTTCTAGAGGCATGGAGAGCTCTTCAATCTGCGCGATGCGATCTAACCATGCCAGCTCACCTGGATCGAGCACGGCACGTACTTTTTCAGGATCCAAGGTGACAATCGCACCCTGAATCGCCAAGCGGCGCACCGCATTACCCACGCCACTCTCACCAAGCTGGCGATAACGGCGCAAGTGACGCAAGACGTCGTAGACCACCTCAGCGACTTCGGCTCGATCACGTATGCCCAGCTTAGGATGGGCGCGAAACCAATGCGAGACAACAGAGTCCGCTGCGAAACGCCACGTCAGCACCTCGTCAAGTACCTGACGAATCTGATCGAGGCGCGTTGTCATGACTGGAGCGCGGGGCTTTGGCACATAAGTCGAAACAGGCTTTTCGAAAGCGGGCGCCGCTGCACCAGACGCGAAACCACCCGCGCCCGGCCTGCGCGTCCCGTGCGGCTCAGCTTTCATCAGACGCTCGGTCGCCGAACCTGGGCGTACCGGACGCGTTGGCGTGCCAAGCGCTGCCTGACGTGCTTGATCTTTTTTGCTTAGACCGGAGGCCTTGGAGGCACGCGCCTGAGTACGACTGGGCGGCTTGGAGTTGCTCATAAGGATTCCGATGAAAATAATCTGTTTTCGATACCGTCAACCGCAACGCGTTGGTCGGCCAGCAAATGCACACGACCCTCTGCAAGCCATGCCGCAACCGCGGGGTAGACCTGATGTTCGACCGTCAGCACGCGGGCAGCGAGCGACTCCGGGGTATCGCCTGCCAGAACTGGCACGACCCCTTGAGCGATGATCGGCCCATGGTCCAGAACGGGAGTCACGAAGTGTACGGTACAACCGTGGCTCTGCACGCCCTTCGCCAACGCTTGTGCATGCGTGTGCAAACCAGGAAATGCTGGCAACAGAGACGGGTGGATGTTAATCAGCCGCCCCGCATAGCGCGCCACGAATGCCGGCGTCAAGACACGCATGAATCCAGCTAATAAGATGTAGTCCGGCGCATAGGCGTCAATTTTCTGGGCTAAGGCCTCATCGAAGTCCTCGCGCGATGCAAAGTCGGTATGGGGCACCACACCTGTCGCAATCCCTTGACCCGCTGCCCAGGCCACGCCCGAGGCTTGGGTGCGGCTCGCCAACACCGCAACAACCTCGGCAGAACAGCGGCCAGTTTGGCACGCATCGACGATCGCCTGCATGTTTGATCCTTGTCCAGAGATCAAAATAACGAAGCGTGCCCGAGTATTGGGGGTGTCTGGCATGGAAATAGACTCTACATGTGGTGCGAAATTGTAAACTGTCACCCGTGAAAACCTCTTTACGTATTTTCCGGCAAGCGCCGGTCCCGCCGCTTACCCAGCCCAGCGCCCTATCAATTGGCAACTTTGATGGTGTCCACAGAGGCCATCGGGCGATGCTCGACCTCGTATGTCAGGCCGCGCTAGCCCAGTCGCTATGCCCCACGGTGCTGACCTTCGCGCCCCATCCTAGGCAATACTTTGCCGGTGTTAACCATCGACCTGAGCTGTCCCCCCCGCAAATTACGGGTCTGCGGGACAAAGTCACCGAACTGGCCGCGGCGGGCATTCAACGCGTCATGATTGCGCGCTTTAACCGCGCCCTAGCAGAAATGTCTGCACCTGAGTTCGTGACACGACTATTGGTGGGAGAACTCAATACGCGCTGGCTGCTGGTCGGAGAAGATTTTCGTTTCGGTCGGCAGCGCACCGGCGATATTGATCTTCTACGTAGCCTAGGGCGCCAGCACGGTATGCACGTCGACGGTCTCGGCGACATCACCGACGCAAAAGGCACTCGGATCTCGAGCTCCGCCGTGCGCGCCGCGCTCGCCGCCGGAGACCTGGCACAAACCGCCCACTTACTTGGTAGGCCGTATGGGATGACTGGACACGTGGTTCATGGCAAAAAACTTGGACGCACCCTGAACATGCCAACCATGAACATGCGCGTGACCCCCCGTTGTGCCGCACGCTCCGGGATCTACGCGGTTGTCGCGCATGGTTTGGGGGCTAAACCACTGCCTGGCGTTGCGAGCCTAGGGGTGCGCCCCACGGTTGAAGATAACGGCCGCATTTTGCTCGAGACACACTTATTCGATGCCAATATCGACGCTTACGGTAAACTCGTGCGCGTCGAACTCCTGCAACACTTGCGGGATGAAGAAAAGTTTCCCGATTTGCCTACTCTTACAGCCGCCATGCACGCCGATGCCCAGCATGCGCGAGCCTACCTTGCGCGCCATGGACTATAAAAACACTCTGAATTTGCCCGACACACCGTTTCCGATGCGTGGCGACTTGCCACGTCGTGAACCTCTTTGGGTTGCCCAGTGGCAAGAGAAAGGCGTCTATGAAGCCATTCGTAAAGCCAGTAAGGGTAGACCAACGTTCTTGCTACATGATGGCCCACCTTACGCCAACGGCGATATTCACATTGGTCACGCGGTCAATAAGATCCTGAAGGACATGATCGTCAAGAGCCGCAATATGGCTGGTTTTGACGCGGCCTATGTGCCCGGCTGGGATTGCCACGGCATGCCGATCGAAATTCAGATTGAAAAGAAATACGGCAAACATTTGCCTGTGGCCGAGGTGCAATCCAAAGCGCGTGCGTACGCGCTTGAGCAAATCGAGCGTCAAAAGAAAGATTTTGAAAGACTTGGCGTGTTGGGGGACTGGAAACGTCCTTACATGACCATGAACTTCAGTAACGAAGCGGACGAAATTCGTGCCCTAGGCCGAATTCTCGACAAAGGTTATGTATTTCGCGGCCTGAAGCCAGTGAACTGGTGTTTCGACTGCGGCTCAGCGCTAGCAGAAGCCGAAGTCGAATACGCAGACCGCAGCGATCCCGCCGTACATATTGCTTTCCCCTTTGTAGACCACGCTGGGCTTGCGAAAGCGTTTGGTGTACCAACCGTTCAGCCGGGTGCGATCGTCATCTGGACCACGACACCCTGGACCATCCCGTCAAATCAAGCACTGAACATTCATCCTGAGTTTGAATATGCGCTCGTGCGCGTGTCCCCTGCTCCGGCCACAGGCGAACTGATCTTGATCGCAGCCGACCGCGTTGAGCAATGCCTAAAAGAATGGGGTATGGAAGGCGAGATTGTTGCGCGCTGCAAAGGCAGTGCGCTGGATCACATTGCATTCGAGCACCCTTTGGCGAGTTTCGATCCGAGCTACAAGCGCTTATCGCCTATCTATTTGGGTGACTATGTCACGCTCGATACTGGAACCGGCGTGGTGCACTCCGCGCCCGCTTATGGCATTGAGGACTTCCAGTCTTGCAAAGCCAACGGCATGAAAGACGCCGAGATTCTGAGCCCTGTGATGGGTGATGGCAAGTATGTCTCGAGCTTGGCGGGCTTTGGCGGACACACCATTTGGGACGCAAACCCTAAAATTGTTGATGCACTAAAGGCTGTCGGCACGCTGATCAAACAAGAGCCACACAAACACAGCTATATGCATTGCTGGCGTCATAAGACACCCATCATTTATCGCGCAACCAGCCAGTGGTTTGCCGGTATGGATATCAAACCCAAAGACGGTGGTCCTTCACTACGCGAGAGCGCATTAGCTGCAATCGATGCCACAGCGTTCTACCCTTCATGGGGTCGCGCGCGACTGCATGCGATGATCGCAAATCGTCCTGACTGGACGCTGTCACGCCAGCGCCAATGGGGCGTCCCCATGGCATTCTTCATCCACAAAGAAACCGGCGCGCTGCATCCCAATACGCCAGCCCTGCTCGAAGAAGTTGCCAAGCGCGTTGAACAAAAAGGTATTGAAGCATGGCAGACGCTTGACCCGGCGGAGTTGCTGGACGAAGCAGATGCCAAGGTATACGAAAAAAATCGCGATACGCTGGATGTGTGGTTCGATTCCGGCACAACACATGCGACCGTGCTGGGCGGACCAAACAATCAAAATAAAGGCTCGCATGGCGAACTGACATGGCCGGCCGACATGTACTTGGAAGGCTCGGATCAGCACCGTGGCTGGTTCCATTCTTCGTTACTGACCGGTTGCATGCTCTCCGGGCGCGCGCCCTACAACAGCCTGCTGACACACGGTTTTGTGGTGGATGGCCAGGGCCGCAAAATGAGTAAGTCGGTTGGCAACGTGATCGCGCCGCAGAAAGTTTCTGACAGCCTAGGCGCAGAGATCTTGCGCCTCTGGGTCGCGAGCACCGACTACTCCGGCGAACTGTCTATCTCGGACGAAATCCTCAAGCGCGTAGTGGAAGGTTACCGCCGCATCCGCAACACGCTGCGTTTTCTGTTGGCCAACCTAGCAGACTTCGATGCAGCAAAAGATGCTGTGAGCATCGATGCTATGTTAGAGATCGATCGTTATGCGCTCGGTATGACGGCAACCATGCAAGCTGAAGTTCTTGCGGCTTTCGAGCGCTACGAATTCCAGCCTGCCATGTCAAGACTTCAGCATTTTTGTTCAGAGGACCTCGGTGCCTTCTACCTCGACGTGCTCAAGGATCGCCTCTACACGTCGGCACCGCGCAGTATTGCGCGACGCTCGGCCCAGACTGCCCTCTTACACATCACGCAAAGCTTGCTTAAGCTGATGGCACCGGTCCTGTCGTTTACCGCTGAGGAAGCCTGGGGCATCCTGACACAATCGACACTCAAAGCTGTTCCAGGTATTGGGACGGAGACGATTTTTACGGAGTGTTACCACGCCATCCCAACGATCACAGAAAGCGATGTTCTTACGGCACGTTGGACACGACTACGTGAGATTCGTGGCTTGGTCATGCGCAAACTCGAAGACCTGCGGACTGCGGGAGACATCGGCTCGTCCCTTCAAGGTGAAGTGGACCTGACCGCGAGCGGTGCGGATTTAAGCCTATTGCAAAGCGTTGCCGAGCAACTATCTTATATTTTCATCGTCTCGCGCGTCGGTGTGCATGCTGGCACACAAGCTGAGCTGTCGATTGCAATTGCGCCCTCCACACACAAGAAATGCGAGCGTTGCTGGCACTGGCGCGATGATATCGGCCAGGATGCAGAACATCCTCATATTTGTGGGCGTTGCGTCTCGAGCCTGCATGAAGCAGCTCAGGACTCTGCGTAAACCGGATGACGGGATCAGCACCCGCGCGGGCAGCAACACAGACCACGAGGCTGTGGCGTTGGATGCTGCTTGCGGGCGTCCTCGTTGTGCTGGATCAGCTGACCAAGCTCTACTTTGACGGAAGCTTACGGTACGGCCAACGTATTCCCGTGCTCCCTTTTCTTGATTTCACCCTACTCTACAACCCTGGCGCGGCGTTCAGCTTTCTTGCCCAAGCGGATGGTTGGCAGCGTTGGTTCTTCACAGTATTAGGTCTGTTTGCCTCAGCGTTTATCTTAGTGATGATGCAAAAGAGTCGTTCAAACAAACGGCTCATGCTGGCCCTGACACTTATCTTGGGCGGCGCGCTGGGCAACGTGATTGACCGGATCGCCTATGGACATGTCGTGGATTTCTTGCTGTTTTACTGGAAAGATTGGTACTACCCTGCTTTCAATATTGCCGACACTTGCATTACGCTCGGTGCTATTCTTTTGATTCTGGATGAACTATTGCGCCTTCGGGGTCAGCATGCAAGATCTACATAATAAGCGCATCGTACTCGGGATGAGTGGCGGAATTGCCTGCTACAAGTCCGCTGAACTCGTGCGCCGCTTGGTCGAACGCGGTGCCCATATCGATGTTGTGATGACAGATGCGGCCACGCGTTTCATCACCCCAGTTACGATGCAAGCTGTGAGCGGACACCCAGTCTTTACGGACCAATGGGATTCTCGCATCTCAAACAATATGCCTCACATTGATCTGAGCCGTGGTGCGGATGCAATCCTGGTCGCACCCGCCTCGGCCGACTTCATGGCCAAGCTCGTGCACGGCCGCGCCGATGACCTGCTTTCTCTGTTGTGCCTAGCCCGCGCCTGCCCCTTGCTCGTTGCGCCCGCAATGAACCGTGAGATGTGGCTCGCAGCGCCCACCCAACGTAATGTGGCCCAGCTGCGTAACGATGGCGTACGCATCCTCGGCCCCGGTAACGGGCAACAAGCGTGCGGCGAGACTGGCGACGGACGCATGCTCGAACCCCTAGAACTCGTCGCTGAGCTTGCCGCATTCTTTCAACCAAAACCTTTGACGGGCAAACGCGTAATGATCACAGCGGGCCCCACCGTAGAGGCCATAGATCCGGTACGAGTGATTACCAATCGTTCTTCAGGCAAGACGGGGTACGCCTTAGCACGTGCGGCATGGGAGGCTGGCGCAGATGTCACGCTTATCTCAGGGCCGACTGCGTTAGACGTACCCTATGGAGTCACCCGTACGGTTGTCGACTCAGCCCAACAGATGTATGACGCCGTCATGGCTCAGGTCACACACCAAGACTTGTTTATTTCGGTTGCAGCTGTTGCTGATTGGCGCGTAGCGAATGTCGCAACCGAAAAACTAAAAAAAGATGGTTCAGGCGCACCCAAGATTGAGTTCGCTCCTAACCCAGACATCCTGGCAACCGTGGCGGCAATGCCCAAGGGCCCGTGGTGTGTCGGATTTGCAGCCGAGACGGAGAACCTTGCCCAATACGCCGAAGAGAAGCGCAAACGTAAAGGCATCGCGATGCTGATCGGCAACTTGGCACAACACGTGATGGATGCAGATCACACAACCGTTTCAATCTTTGACGAAGCTGGCGAGCATCGACTACCAACCAGCTCAAAGCAAGATGTGGCGCGTCAATTGATCGAGGCCATCGCAACGCGCATGCCCCGAGGCACTTAATGCAAGGCTTGATCGACCAAAGCCTGCAGTTCATCGAGCAGCACCAGGCTTGGGCTGGGCTCGTCGTCTTCCTCATGGCATTTGGTGAATCTCTTTTTATCATTGGCATTTTATTGCCGGCCACATTTATGTTGTTTGTGATTGGCGGCCTAGTTGGCAGTGGCACACTCCCTTGGTTTCCCATTGTGACCTGGGGCTTTGCTGGGGCAGTTTTAGGTGATGCCCTATCGTACTGGCTTGGTTGTTGGGTAGGGCCTAAAGTACTTCGGTGGCGTTATCTTAGAAGCCATCGTAAACATGTGGCACGTGCCCGTTTGTTTTTTTACCGCTACGGCTTCCTCGCTGTATTGATCGGCCGTTTCCTAGGTCCAGTTCGCAGCGTCATACCGACGGTTGCCGGTGCAATGGGCATGCCACAGACGCGCTTCCAGCTTGCGAACATCCTATCTGCTGCAGCTTGGATGCCAGCCTTGCTCGCTCCAGGCTACCTCGCGGCAATTAGTGTGGATGCCGCAAAGCACGCGCAGCACTCAACCCTTTATTCTGCAGTGGCTCTATGCGTCATTGCTGTTGTTGTCTGGGCAACAATCAAACAGAAACGTGCGGTCCAAGCACGTCGAAAAACTCCTTACCGTCCTATGCGCTAGAGGCACCATGAAACCAATCAATGTCAAAATTCTGGATCCGCGCATGCGCGATCAACTGCCGAGCTACGCGACACCGGGCTCCGCCGGGCTAGATCTACGCGCCTGCCTCGATCAACCACTGACGATCGAGCCAGGAGCAACACATTTGATTCCTACTGGCCTAGCAATTCATGTTGCTGACCCGGGGTACGCAGCGGTCATTCTGCCCCGATCGGGACTTGGGCATAAGCAAGGCATTGTCTTGGGCAATCTCGTGGGGCTGATCGACTCTGACTACCAAGGCCCGCTCATGGTGTCCGCATGGAACAGAAGTGCAGTTGCCTACACGCTCCAGCCTATGGAGCGGTTGGCACAACTCGTCGTACTGCCCATTGCACAGGTGCAATTCAATGTTGTGGACGACTTTGAGCAATCAGACCGTGGCGCGGGCGGCTTCGGTAGTACTGGAAAAGGCTAGCCTTGCCGGCAAGCAGCGCCCGATGGCGCTGCCCGACGCATCAACATCTGTGCAATCTGCTCTGAGAGTGCTTGGATATTGCGTTGTTGACCCAGTACGAGGGGTGTCACACCAACGTCCACGGGCTGCATCAAACGCGTAAAGCACGTAAACATCGGTTTCCCTCCGGGAAACTGAACACGCCACGCAACACTCAGCGCAACATGCTGGCCTGGCACCATATCGAAACGTTGTACATCGACAAAAACCTGGGTCACCTTACTGTCGCGTGCGCCGAGCGCAAGATTTTGCACAGGTGGCATACCGAGACGCGCCTCCAATCCCTGAGACAGCGCGGTCTGAATCTGCGCACCCAAAGGTGCCGTCCAACGATCATCACTCAGCAACAACAAATGCCCTTCTTTTTGTTGTGCAACGATTGCATTGCGATCAACCTCTGCAGGAATCGTGACTGCATTGATGGCATAGGGTGCAACGCCCGAGATATCAGCAACGTTGTGCGAAGCTTGGGGGCTACTTAACGTGTAGTAATGCGGTGGTGCGCTCGCGCATCCTCCCAGCGCAATACAGCCTGCCACAATCCATGCTCGCATCATTTTGCTGGTGCTCCTAGTGTGTCTCGTGAGTATGGCTGCGTACTGCGCCCTCTAATTAAGGAATCCGGATTCGCGCTGAGCGACTCGGTCAAGTTAGTCAGCGATTTCAAGCTGCGCTTGAGGTCTTCTAACATCGCTTCCGTGTTCGCCACGACTGGGCTACCCGGAGCAATCAGGCTGTTCAAATTCTTTGTCGCGCGCTCAATCTCAGTCAGCGTACTTGCCAACTTAGGCGTCACGCTCTTGTCCAGATTAACGCTCAAGACACGGACCTGTTTAATCAGCGTATCGAGTTCCTGACCGATCGAGTCGAAAGGAATCTTATCGAGCTTGCTGACGATACTCGTGACTTGCTGTTGCAACTTATCCAGATCATCCGAAGCATACGTGGCCATCTTAAAGGGGATCTCGGCCACAGGAGCCTGTGCAAGCGGGGCTTGCGGAAACGTCGCTAACGCAACATAAAGTTGGCCCGTTAAGATATTAGACGTCCGCAGTTGCGCACGCATCCCGCGATTCACAAGTGTACTGAGAGAAACCGCCAGATCTTGCGGAGTGCTTTCTTTCAAACTCATATCGGTATAAACCTTACCCAAACGTTCAGGGTACAAGGTCGCTTCAACCGCTGTAAAAAACTGTCGCGTCGTCACATCCAGATCCAACGCAACAGAATTAATGATGCCGATATGCACACCATGAAAATCAACTGGCGCACCAACTTGCAGGCCTCTTGTTGCCTGATCAAAGCGCATAAAAATTGGAACGGCGATACCCTCTGGCACGGACTCAGCGGCTCGACGCGAATCATAGAGCTTGAACACATGATTGGTGTCTTGGAGCGGTCGAGCTTTTCCGAACGAAGCAAAAGACAAACCGCCCGCGATAATCGAGACAAGCGATTGAGTGCTGACTTGCATTCCGCTCGCCGACAAGGTGATGTCAAAGCCGCTCTCATCCCAGAACCGAGTGCTTGCATCGACAAAACGATCGTACGGCGCATCGATAAAGATATCTAGGTCAACAGCCTTAGCCTCATCAGCCAACTTGTACCCAGTAATAAGTCCGACTTGTATACGTCGATAAAAGATCGGCGATCCTGCAGACAACGACCCCAGGTCGGGCGCTCGCAAAACAAAACGCTTACCAGGGCGATCACTGGCGATCGGTGGAGGCTGTTCCAGGCCAACGAAATTTTTCTTGGCCGGCTTCGTATCCGGCGACTTCGCTGCATCGGCCTCGATATAGGCCCCGGAAATCAGGGTCGATAAGCCAGACACACCTCCCAACCCAATACGCGGCTTCACCACCCAGAACGTTGTGCCCTCGCGCGCGAAAATTGCTGCGTCATTTGTCAACTCGGCATCGACCATCACTCGATCACGCTTTGCACTAAGGCGAATCTCTTTAACCGTACCAATGACAACGCTGCGATAGCGTATTTGGGTTTTACCAACCTCTAGACCATCAGCGCTTTGAAACGTAATCGTGACGCGCGGCCCTTGCTTAGAGAGCGTGCTCCAGATAATGGAGGCGCCCACTAAGGCAGCAACAATCGGAATCAACCACACCCAGGCCAAATTACGCTTTGGTCGGTGACCTACACGCGGCAACGGTTTGTCTGACACGGAAATCGACTGCTCCGGCATGCCGGACTCCTTCAGGATTGAACAGATAAATGCTTACGGTAGCCTGCCCGTCGCCAGGCCAAACGCGGGTCAAAACTCATCGCCGCAAGCATCGTCAAGACGACCACAGCACCGAAGGCAACGGCACCTGCACCCGGCTGAATACTCAACAACGCACCAAAACGCCCTAGTGCGGACAGAAGAATAACAACAAATACATCCAACATGGACCACTGACCAATAAATTCCACCATTCCATACAAATGGGTGCGATGGCGCAAGGCTTGCCCATTTTTTTGTTGCGCCAGCCAGACTAGAGTCGCCAGGCAGATCAGTTTGAAGGACGGCACCACAACACTTGCGATAAACACGACCAAGGCAATGTCCCACGAGCCCATTCCAACAAGCTCAATGACTCCGCCCATAATCGTATGGGCGGAGGACCCTGTAAGCGCATCAATACTCATGATCGGCAACAAATTAGCTGGGATATATAAAATCAACGCCGCAAGCAACAAAGCCCAGATTCTCGTAAATTGGGCCGGAGATGGTGGACCTTGCTCGTGGGCAGGCCCCACAGGTAAGTCCGCATCAAACGCAATTGAACGCAATCTAAAAGCCGACAGACGAGATAGCGAAGTAATCAATACAGCCGAAACCGCTGTCGCAAACAAACCCACGCCCGGGACGAGCGTCGCTAGCCCCGCAAGCTTTACAACGGAGACAAGAACACCCATCAAAAACACTGGGACCATGCACCAGGGCTTGATCCGCTCTAACACACCGAGCAAGCGATCAAAGTGCGGGGGAAGGCGCCCGCTCACTAACCAGCACAGGACCCATGCAAGCAAACCGAGCTGGAGCGCTGGCAGCACAAAGCCCGCCGCGAGGGTGAGTAACGCAACCTCTGGGTAGCCTGTGCGCCAAGTGATAACGATTGCATCAAAAAAAGATGCCGGCTGCGCAGCCCCCTGCACGACTAAGGTGGCTACTGGGTAGGCATTAGCCAGAGCGAAGGTCAGAATTGCCGCGCACACCACAGCGAGCCATGCGCTAGGCGTAAATGTTGCGTAGGACTCCAAGACACTGTCGCAACGCACGCATTGGGCCCATTGCCCTGGGCCCAGGGTAGGACGCTGATACGACGCGCCGCAGTGATGACACGCGAGCGAGAGCGGCTGCTCCGTCATCAATGCACGAGTTCAGCTTCCTGATCAGACCCTTTAGGAGCATCAGGCGACTTTGGAAGCTTGGCATCAAAATTCAGAACCACCTTGCCCTCCGCATCAATATCCACCAGCACAGAGCCGCCATCAACAAGCTTGCCAAACAGCAACTCATCTGCAAGCGCACGACGCAACGTATCTTGAATCAGACGCTGCATGGGGCGCGCTCCCATCAAAGGGTCGAAACCGTGCTTGCCAAGGTGCGCGCGCAGCGCATCCGTGAAGGAAGCCTCGACACGTTTTTCGTGCAGTTGGTCCTCGAGTTGCATCAAGAACTTGTCCACCACACGCAAAATCACATCCTGATTCAGCGCAGCAAAGGGCACGATCGCATCCAACCGATTGCGGAATTCTGGCGAAAACAATCGCTTGATATCCGCCATTTCGTCGCCGCTGGCACGCGTGTTCGAGAACCCAATGTTGGGCTTGTTCAGCGCTTCCGCACCGGCGTTTGTGGTCATGACCAATATAACGTTCCGGAAATCAGTTTTCCTTCCATTGTTATCAGTCAGTGTGCCGTGGTCCATAACCTGAAGCAAGATATTAAATACATCCGGATGGGCTTTTTCAATCTCGTCCAACAACAGGACACAGTGCGGCTGCTTGGTGACGGCCTCAGTCAGCAAGCCACCCTGATCAAATCCAACATAGCCGGGAGGTGCGCCAATCAGACGCGAGACCGTATGGCGTTCCATGTATTCAGACATATCAAAGCGTAGCAACTCGACGCCAAGCGTGAACGCTAACTGGCGCGCGACTTCTGTCTTGCCAACACCGGTCGGACCGGAGAACAAAAAGGCGCCGATTGGCTTTTCCGGACGACCGAGCCCAGAGCGCGCCATTTTGATCGCAGCAGCAAGCGCTTCAATTGCATTGTCCTGTCCATAGACGACCGTTTTCAGATCGCGCTCAAGCGTCGCAAGCTTGCTGCGATCATCACTTGATACCGTCTGCGGTGGGATACGTGCAATCTTTGAGACGATCGCTTCGATTTCAGTCTTGCCGATGACCTTCTTTTGCTTAGAGCGCGGCAGCAATCGCTGCGCAGCACCGGCCTCGTCAATGACATCAATCGCCTTATCGGGAAGATGACGATCATTGATGTGGCGTGCAGAGAGCTCCGCTGCTGCAGTCAGGGCAGCGGCCGAATACTTCACACCGTGATGCTCTTCAAAGCGGCCTTTGAGTCCGCGCAAAATCTGGATGGTCTGAGCAACCGAAGGTTCAACAACATCAACTTTCTGGAAACGACGTGAGAGCGCAGCGTCCTTTTCGAACACGCCGCGAAACTCGGTATAGGTTGTCGCGCCAATGCAGCGCAACTGACCAGATGACAACGCTGGCTTGAGAAGATTCGAGGCATCTAACGTGCCACCCGAAGCAGAACCCGCTCCGATCAAAGTGTGAATCTCGTCGATAAACAAAATGGCCTGCGGATTGTTGCGCAATTGCTTAAGTACGCCTTTGAGACGCTGCTCAAAATCTCCCCGGTATTTTGTACCGGCAAGCAAAGCCCCCATATCCAGGGAGTACACCTGAGCATCCTGCAGTACCTCGGGAACCTCGCCCTGGGTGATCCGATAGGCGAGTCCTTCTGCGATCGCTGTCTTACCCACACCGGCCTCGCCCACCAACAATGGGTTGTTCTTACGACGACGGCAAAGCGTTTGAATCACACGCTCCACCTCGTACTCGCGTCCAATCAAAGGGTCGATGCGCCCCGCAGTTGCCGCAGCGTTCAAATCTTGAGTGTACAAATCCAAAGGAGATTGTTTGGGTTCGCCTTGCTGCTCTTCAGCGCTCCCCTGCTGTTCTTTGCTTGTCGCTGGAGTCTCACTAGAGGCTTGTTTACTGATGCCATGCGAAAGAAAATTCACCACATCCAGGCGCGAAATGCCCTGCTGCTGCAGGTAATACACTGCATGCGACTCTTTCTCGCCAAAAATCGCAACCAACACATTCGCACCGGTCACAGGCTTTTTAGATGCGCCGCCCGCTGATACATGCATAATCGCGCGCTGAATAACACGCTGGAATCCTAACGTGGGCTGCGTGTCAACCTCTGCCCCAGCCGGAATGACGGGCGTGTTATCGGTGATGAATTTACGCAGGTTTGTGCGAAGCTCATCCATGTTCGCAGCGCAGGCACGTAACACCTCAATCGCGGCAGCGTTGTCCAGAAGCGAGAGCAGTAAATGCTCGACGGTGATGAACTCGTGGCGCGCAGAGCGTGCCTCAACAAATGCCATATGCAGACTTACTTCAAGCTCTTGGGAAATCACATTTCCTCCGACATTCTTTCAATTTGTAACACCGTTAATCTGCATTCTATGCTTTTCAGAAACGAATAATCGAACGGCATGTAAAAACCTTTTTTCTTAATGGGAATACCCCAAAGAAATCCGTTCAATTTTTTCCTATGCATCACCGGCAGGCTCCATCACGCACTGCAACGGGTGTTGGCGAGCCCGAGCGAACTGGGCGACCTGCGCGATGCGGCTAGCCGCAATATCGTGCGGGTAAACCCCACAGATACCCTTACCTTCGTGGTGTACTTGCAACATGATGCGCATTGCCTCTTCATGCCCCTTGCCGAAGAACTTCTGGAGGACCTGCACCACGAACTCCATCGGGGTGTAATCATCATTGAGCAATATGACCTTGTACATAGGAGGAGGAGCCGTTTTGGCAGCCTGTTTTTCCACGACAAGATCTGGGGGTAAGGACGTGCGTGTAGCCATAAGAGGGGGACTGTTTTAAAGATAAAAAATTAAGTTTTTTTGCACCAAACTTGACTAGAAACCGAAAAATCGACGCCGATGTTAGGCAAACCGATACTTGACGAATTTACTAAATCTGCCCAATATCACACCACACTCAAGAAATTTTGGGTGCTTGGATATCAAACGCGTGGGCTTACAGCATCATCATAATCTCGAGCGTGCGATTTGATTTGTACAAACTTAAGAAGAGGCAGTCGGCATGTCAGATTCGACTAGTAATGGCCCTAAGGTCACCGGAACAGTTAAGTGGTTTAACGACGCGAAAGGTTTCGGGTTCGTAACACCAGACGATGGTGGTGAGGACTTGTTTGCGCACTTTTCGGCAATTCAGATGAATGGTTTCAAAACGCTGAAAGAAGGCCAAAAAGTTGCATTCGAAGTCACACAAGGCCCCAAAGGCAAACAAGCGACAAATATTACTGCCGCTTAATACATAAGGGGTGAATAACCCCTCGGATACTGTTGATGTGTAAATGGCTCTGCCTTTCCAGACAGCGCGGCCTTCGGGTTGCGCTGTTTTCCTTGATTGTGGCATTTGTCACGATTGCTCCTCCTCCCATTGCGAGCGCACAAACAGTCGGCGCATTACCTGTTAAACAATTAACGGCCGGGATGCACGTGATTCGTGCCGAGGTTGCGTCCAACAACGAGACCCGCTCCAGAGGACTGATGTACCGCAAAGAGCTCGCACCCAACGCCGGCATGCTCTTTGTTTTCGAGCAGCCTGGGGTGCAGTGTTTCTGGATGCGCAACACCCTGATTCCTCTGTCGATCGCCTTCATGACGGATGATGGCACGATCACGAACATTGCTGACATGGCACCCATGACAGAAAACTCACATTGCTCAAGCGCCCCCGTGCGGCTCGCACTCGAAATGGAACAAGGGTGGTTCGCCAAGCGTGGCATCAGCGCAGGCAAAAAAATAGGCGGATTGCAATAATCCGCCTAGCTTGAACCAGTTGAACGTTTAAACACGCTCAACAATCAGCGCAATGCCCTGTCCCACACCTATGCACATTGTGCATAGGCCATAACGACCTCCGGTTTGCTCCAATTGATGCACCGCCGTCATCACCAACCGCGCACCGCTCGCACCAAGCGGATGTCCCAAGGCAATCGCTCCACCATTGGGATTAACGCGCGGGTCATTGTCCGCGATACCAAGCATCCGCAAGACAGCCAACCCTTGTGCGGCAAACGCCTCGTTCAGTTCGATGACATCCATCTGTGACATCTTCAGTCCAGTCATGGCGAGCACTTTCTCCGACGCAGGTGCAGGACCGATTCCCATGATCCGCGGCTCGACACCTGCGGTTGCCATGGCGACAACGCGCGCGCGTGGCTTGAGACCATGCAGACTCGCCGCTTTTTCGTTAGCTACCAGCATCGCGACCGCACCATCATTGACACCAGACGCGTTACCCGCAGAAACTGAACCCCCCTCACGCACGACACCTTTGAGCTTTGCAAGCGCCTCTAAACTCGTCTGGCGCGGGTGCTCATCGCGCGACACCACAATAGGATCGCCCTTCTTTTGTGCGATCGACACCTTGACGATTTCGCGATCAAAAAAACCAGATTTTTGAGCCGCTGCTGTTTTCTCCTGGCTTGCCATCGCGAACAAATCTTGGTCTTCGCGCGAGATCTTGAACTGATCCGCAACATTCTCTGCTGTCTCTGGCATCGAATCTACGCCATATTTCGCTTTCATCAACTTATTAACGAAACGCCATCCGATCGTCGTATCGAATATCGATGCGCTACGCGAGAAGGCAGAATCGGCTTTGCCCATGACAAAGGGCGCGCGCGTCATGCTCTCGACACCGCCAGCTAACATCAATGAGGCATCGCCCGAGCGAATAGCACGGGCCGCCGTGCCCACAGCATCCATGCCAGAACCACACAGCCGATTGATGGTGCCGCCAGGGACAACATCTGGTAAGCCTGCGAGCAGTGTTGCCATACGCGCCACGTTTCTATTGTCCTCACCTGCTTGGTTCGCGCAACCCATCAGCGCGTCATCGAGTTTGGTCCAATCAACCTTTGCATTGCGCGCAGCGAGTTCGCGTATCGCGATCGAGAGCAAATCATCTGGACGCACAGACGCCAAAGCGCCACCATATCGACCAAATGGCGTGCGAATTGCATCACAAATAAAAGCATCGATTGCCATGACGAGTTCCCCTTTGTTGTAAGAATTTTCAATAGAGGAATCTTAGCGCATCAGACAAAAAAAATGCCGGCACAGGGCCGGCATCTTCGGAGCAGAGAATGCTTAGCCGAAATTCTTAGCTGCGAACGACCAGTTCACGAGACTCCAGAAGCTCTCGAGATACTTTGGACGTGCGTTACGGAAATCGATGTAGTAAGCGTGTTCCCAAACATCACAGGTCAACAAAGGCACGTCAGCCGTCGTCAGAGGCGTTGCTGCATTGCTCGTGTTGACGATATCCACCGAGCCGTCAGGCTTCTTAACGAGCCATGTCCAGCCCGAACCGAAGTTGCCAGCGGCAGACTTGTTAAAGGCCTCTTTGAACGCAGCGACGCTGCCCCACTTAGCATTGATTGCATCAGCAAGCTTGCCTGTTGGCTCTCCGCCAGCGTTAGGAGCCATGCTGTTCCAGTAAAACGTGTGGTTCCAGATCTGAGCAGCGTTGTTAAACACGCCACCCGAGGATTTCTTCACGATTTCTTCGAGCGAAGCCGACTCAAACTCGGTACCAGGAATCAAATTGTTCAGGTTTGTCACGTATGTCTGATGGTGTTTGCCGTAGTGGAACTCGAGTGTTTCTTTCGAAATGATCGGTGCCAAAGCATCCATGGCATAAGGCAAAGGTGGAAGGGTATGGGCCATTGCTGCAAATCCTCTTGAAGGTAGGTAAAACGAACAGGCTAGCGATATTGTATCGGACGCCACATAATGCGGTGCACATCCCATAATGCGCCAAGGGTTAAGAGTCAGCCACCCTTAAGCCTCCCCCTTTCGGATGCTATCAATTTGCACGGCAAGACCGCCGTCAGAAAGCGTCACATCAAGCTTTGCCCCGACCTTTAGAGTATCGGCCCGACGCACAATGTCACCCTGCCCTGTGCGCACAATCGCATATCCACGTGCCAGCGTGTGGGAGGGACTAAGCGCCCGTAACTGGGCTTGCACACCTGCTAGCTTTGCGGCGTGACTAAGCCCCTGGCGCTGCTGCGCTGCAACCATGGCACGTGCTGCACGTGCGAGCCTCGCATGAGGTAGCGTCACATCAGGCAACTGCACCTGTAAACGATCCTGAGCCCGGCTAGCAAGTGCTTGTCTGCGCTGGGTCGATTGTTGCCACGCAGCCTGCAGACGATACCTCAGCCCGTTCAAGCGTTCAGTCTGATGCACCAAGCGCTCGCTGGGTGAGACGACACCCGAAGCGGCGCGATCCAGGCGTTGCGCCAGCCGTTCAAGTTTGCGCTGTACTTCCCGATTGAGGTGACTCGCCAAATTCTCGATGTCGGCCAACAATGAGGCGCGCGTCACGCAAACAAGCTCGGCAGCTGCCGTTGGGGTTGGCGCTCGGACATCCGCGACAAAATCCGCGATCGTGAAGTCTGTTTCGTGTCCAACACCAGACACGACCGGCAAGAGACTAGATGCGATGTCTCGGGCGAGCCCTTCGTCGTTAAAGCTCCACAAGTCCTCGATACTGCCTCCACCTCGCACTAACAAAACAACATCAACCTCTTGACGGTCGTTCGCCTGTGCCAAGGCTTGGCGCAATTGCAAGGCGGCATCTGCACCTTGCACAGCCGCTGGATAGATCACAACAGACAGATGCGGCGCGCGGCGCGCCAAAGCGGTCAATACATCCCGCAAGGCCGCCGCCGCTAAAGAGGTGACGATTCCAACAGCACGCGGGTAAAGAGGCAGCGGCCGCTTCTGTTCGGAATTAAATAAACCCTCAGCTTCAAGCTTGGCCTTGAGCGCGACAAAGGCTTCGAACAACGAACCCAAGCCGGCCCGCCGCATCTGATCGACCTGTATCTGATATTCACCGCGTGCCTCATACAGCGTGACACGCCCCCGAATTTCAACTGAATCGCCAGATCTGGGAGCAAAACCGACCGCAAAAGCACGTCCCCTGAACATGACTGCTCGCACAGAGGCCGCATCATCCTTAAGTGTGAAGTACCAATGCCCCGAAGCTGCTGGGGTGAAATTGGAAATCTCACCGCGCACCCAACTGACATCGAAGCTTTGTTCAAGCAAACGAGAAACAGCGCGATTTAATTCGCTAACCGACAAAATATCCCGCGTCTGGCCTAGGTTTTCGGTCTGAAATTCTTTATTCATGGGGCTCTTGAAGGGGGATCTGTCCACAAACGCAATAAAATTCGATTAAGTCATTGTGACATAATAAAATCTAGCCACACGTACGAAACTCAATTACAATTTCCTCATAACCAATTGAATTAATTGAACTAATTACACGCGCCCCACAAATTGCTCACTTTTTGAGCAACGAAGGGAAACCTAACGTTTTCCATCATTTCCGAAGATACGCACATAATTATCCACAACTTCTGTGGATAGATTTATCACCCCTCCAACGAGGTAAGCTTTGCAATCAATCGTTATTCAAGCGGGTTGGCCAATCTGGCTATTAATTCTAGTTTCGATCGCTGGGTTGGCGATCGTCATCGAACGGTCTCTCAGTCTCCAAAGCCGGCGCATTGCACCACCGGATCTCACGAATCAAGTCTTGCAAATGGTTCGCGCTCAAGCCGATCAACCCGAAGCGATTGAAAAACTTCGCAAGTCGTCACCCCTTGGTCAAATCCTTGCCGAGCTGCTTACTCATCGTTACCTCCCTGCAAGCGAACTGCGCCTGGTCGTCGAGGATGCAGGGCGGGATGTGGCCTTTCAGCTTGAGCGCTATCTTGCTGCCTTGGCAACGATCGCCACGATTGCGCCCCTGCTTGGGCTCTTCGGAACGGTTGTCGGCATGATTGAGATCTTCGCAGCCTACCGGCCGGATGGCTCAGACCCGACCGAGCTAGCGCGTGGCATCTCTATTGCGCTATACAACACAGGGTTTGGTATTTTGATTGCGATTCCAGCGGTCATTGCACACCGGCATTTCAAATCACGTGTCCAGACTCTGCTGAATCAAATGGAGCAGTCGGCCCGCCGCGTCGCGGCAAGCCTGCACTAGGATGCGATCTCCATGAACTTTCGCAAAACCAACCTTAGCGATGACGGCCCAGATATCAATCTGATTCCGCTGATTGATGTGTTGCTGGTGATGTTGATTTTTTTGGCTGCTACAACGACCTTCACGCGGCAACAAGCTTTAAAGATCAACTTACCCCAAGCCAATGCAGAGGCAAGCGACACAATACCCATTGAGCTTGCCATTTCCCAAGATGGGCGGTTCGCCGTGGCGGGCCAGCTCGTCGCTAGCAACGAACTGGCCGCAGCACTCAAACGAGCCGGCCAGCAACGTGAACAGCCAGTGGTTCTGATCAGAGCCGACAGCCTTGCAGCCCATCAGTTCGTCGTCTTTGCGATGCAAGCCTCGCGTGAGGCCGGAATCGGCCGTGTGCACTTTGCGACGCAGGCGCGCGATTGAATAGGCTTGCCCCACGCTTGCGTCTCGTCCGGTGGCTTCACCATCAGTGGCTGCACAAGGGCACCTGGGCGTGGCTGATGGCGCCATTCGCCTTGGTGACATTCGCCATCTTAGCCGTCCGTCGTGTAGTGTTACGTTCGATCGCCGCGCACTCTGCACGCCCCCCTGTCCCCGTCATCGTTGTAGGCAACATTTACATCGGTGGTACCGGTAAAACACCTGTCGTGATCGCATTGCTTGCATTGCTGCGGTCTCAGGGCTGGCATCCAGGTGTCATTAGCCGCGGCTACGGTGTCCAAGCCGGTCCAGCCGCAGTGACGGGTTGTGGGGCCTTAGACGCAGCCCGCTTTGGTGACGAGCCCGCACTTATTGCGCAGGAGGCCGGCGTACCCGTTTCGGTGCACCCCAACCGACGTCTCGCTTGGCAGGCCTTGTTGAAGGACTATCCTGCAACAGATGTCATTGTTTCCGATGATGGACTGCAGCATGCAACGCTCATGCGCGATGTCGAACTTGTTGTTCAAGACGCGCGTGGAGTGGGTAATGGCTGGTTATTGCCTGCCGGACCGCTGCGCGATCCCCCCTCAAGGCTGCGCTCGATCGACGCGCTAATTACCCGACGCACGCAAACTGAGCGCGCTACGCCAAGCAGCGGACTCGCCCCAAAAGAGCTGGTGGCCACAATGCACATTTCGGGTTTCGAGCAATTAACGAGCGGGCAGCAGCTTAGCCCAGACCAATTCGTTGCGCGCTGCGCAAATCAGACACTTGTCGCGTATGCCGGTATCGGTGCACCAGAGCGCTTTTTTTCTGATCTGCGTGCGCTAGGCTTACGCGTTGCACACACCACTGCGTTGTCAGACCACCACCTGTTCAACGCCACGACGTTGCATGCTCCTGAGGCAGATATCATCATCATCACGTCCAAGGACGCCGTGAAGTGCAACGCCCTGTCCGATAGCAAAATTTGGGTCGCTCAAGTACATCTAGCGTTCTCCGACCCGTTTTTCGATGCCTGGCTAGACGAACGACTCTCGCGCATACAGACAGCGCTACGCTGAGTGTTTACAATACCTTCATGCAAACTCGCCTACTTGATCTCCTCGTGTGCCCTCTCTGCAAGGGACGCCTATATCCGAACGCCGACCACACAGAACTGGTCTGTCGTATAGATCGGCTTGCATATCCAGTTCGAGATGGTGTGCCTGTCATGCTTGAGGCTCAAGCGCGCACGCTGTCAGCGCAAGAATCTGACTTCCCCGTTTAAGCGCTCAGCCATCTTCATGCACGCCTTTACTGTCATTATTCCCGCGCGTTACGCCTCAAGCAGACTTCCGGGAAAAATGTTGGCAGATATCGCTGGCAAACCGATGATCATTCGAGTGGCCGAGCAAGCGGCAAAATCACAGGCCACTCGCGTCGTCGTCGCAACAGACCATCCTGTGATCGCCCAAGCCTGCAAAGCGCACAACATTGAATGCCTCATGACCCGCGAGGCGCACCCCTCTGGCACGGATCGTCTTGCAGAAGCTGCGGCCGCCCTGTCACTTGCCGACCATGCCATTGTCGTCAACGTCCAAGGAGACGAGCCCTTAATCGACCCTGCACACATTGATCAAGTCGCGGCATTACTAGCCTCGGACAGTACAGCGGCTATCGCAACGTGCGCGGCCCCGATTGCCGATGCCGACGCGTTGTTTAACCCAAATGTGGTGAAGGTCGTTTGCGATCGTCAGGGTCGTGCCTTGTATTTTTCCCGTGCGCCCATCCCCTGGCACCGCGATGCGCTTGCCACGGGCGCCCGCGTCCTGGCGCCCAACCTCCCGGCCAAGCACCATATCGGTCTTTATGCTTTGCGGGTCAGTTTTCTTAAAGTATTCCCCACGCTTGCGCCTGGCACGCTTGAACAAATTGAGTCCCTAGAGCAGTTACGCGCGATGGAGCACGGCTACGCAATCGCAGTTTTACCCCTTGATAGACACCCCGGCGCCGGTGTCGACACCCCTCCAGACCTGGAGCGCGTGCGACGAATCGTCGAGCAACGCCACACTGCCTCAGGGTAAGCGCTTAGAGCAACCCTCTGCACCCCCTGCTGCAATGCGGCATAATATCAACAGTCCTCATTATCTAATGCTTCAGGAGTTCACATGCGTCTCATCCTGCTTGGACCCCCAGGCGCCGGCAAAGGTACGCAAGCGGCGTTCATTACTGAACACTTCGGTATTCCACAAATCTCGACAGGCGATATGTTGCGCGCGGCTGTTAAGGCTGGCACACCGCTAGGTGTCGCGGCAAAAAAAATTATGGATTCCGGTGGGCTTGTCTCTGACGACATCATCATTGGGCTAGTCAAAGACAGGTTGCAACAAGCAGACTGCCAATCAGGCTATCTGTTTGATGGCTTTCCGCGCACCATCCCGCAGGCCGATGCTCTGAAGCACGCAAACGTCGGACTCGATTTCGTCGTGGAGATCGCCGTTCCTGAGGAAGACATCATCGAGCGCATGAGTGGACGACGCGTCCACCCCGCCAGCGGTCGTAGCTACCACGTACGCTTTAACCCACCCAAAGTCGCAGAAAAAGATGATCTGACGGGTGAGCCCCTCGTACAACGCGACGATGACAAAGAACAAACTGTTCGTCATCGCTTGCAAGTCTATCGCGATCAAACACGTCCGCTCGTTGACTATTACTCCGCTTGGGCATCCACTGACGCCAAAGCACCTCGATACCGCAAGGTTGAGGGCGTAGGTTCTGTGGACGACATCAAAAATAAAATCTTCAAAGCGCTTGCGTAAAGCCAAGGCCTGACTAAAACATATGGAAATCAAAAATAAAGTCTTCATCGTCACCGGTGGCGCCTCAGGATTAGGGGCTGGTACGGCCAAGATGCTCACACAACATGGCGCCCGCGTTTTACTCGCTGACGTTCAGGACCAAGCCGGTCAAGCGCTAGCGGCCGAACTAGGACAGCGTTACATCCATTGTGATGTCACCCAAGAAAACGATGCACAAGCAGCAGTTGCTGCGGCACTAGAGCTGGGCAAACTGTTCGGGCTGGTGAACTGTGCTGGCATTGCACCCGCAGCAAAGACCGTGGGCAAAAACGGCGCGCATCCGCTTGATATGTTTCAAAAAGTGATCAGTATTAACCTGATCGGAAGCTTCAACATGATGCGCGTCGCAAGCGAAGCCATGAGCAAAAATGAGCCGGAGCCAACGGGCGAACGCGGCGTATTGATTAACACTGCTTCGGTGGCTGCCTATGACGGTCAAATCGGACAGGCGGCTTACTCCGCATCAAAAGCCGGTGTCGTTGGCATGACCTTGCCCATCGCACGAGATCTGGCTCCATTGGGAATCCGCTGCTGCACCATTGCCCCAGGGATTTTCGGCACACCGATGATTTTTGGTATGCCTCAGGCGGTACAGGACTCGCTCGCGGCAAGTATCCCGTTCCCCTCACGACTCGGACGTCCAGACGACTACGCAAAGCTGGTCCATCAAATCGTCACCAACGAGATGCTCAACGGCGAAACCATTCGTCTCGACGGTGCAATTCGCCTCGCACCTAAATGAGTCTGCTGCGCGCAGCAGCCACCGTCAGCAGCTTCACGCTGCTTTCACGGATCACGGGCTTGGCGCGCGACATTATCATCGCCCGGACGTTTGGCGCGGGTGCACTCACTGATGCATTTTGGGTAGCGTTTCGGATCCCAAATCTCTTGCGCAGGCTATTTGCAGAGGGTGCGTTCTCTCAAGCTTTCGTACCAATACTGGGGCAAGTCCGTACCGAACATGCAGATCAACCCGAGGCCGTGCGCGCCCTCCTTGATCGCGTTGCACTCACACTCTTTCTTGTCCTCTCACTCATCACCCTGATCGGCGTTATGGGTGCGCCTTGGGTAGTCATGGCGATGGCCAGCGGACTCACCAACCCAGCGCGCGCGGCTGAATTCGACGCAGCAGTCTGGATGACGCGACTGATGTTCCCTTACATCATCTGCATGTCGCTCGTCGCCTTTGCCTCTGGCGTACTCAACACTTGGCGTAAGTTCGCTATACCGGCATTCACGCCAGTGCTTCTAAACCTCTCCGTGATTGGCAGTAGCTTTTTGCTCGCCGGTTACCTGTCACAACCCATCTATGCGCTTGCGGTCGGTGTCATGGTCGGAGGCGTCGCACAGTTTGGCGTGCAGTGGTGGGCGCTCTCGCGCATACAACTCAGACCGCGTTTGCTCAGTCCGATCGGCCCCGCGTTCAAGGACCCAACGGTTCGACGCATCATGCGCCAAATGTTACCCGCGACACTCGGGGTCTCGGTCGCGCAGATCTCACTCCTAATCAACACCAATATAGCGACTTGGCTCACACCTGGCAGTGTTACTTGGCTCTCTTTCGCTGACCGATTGATGGAGTTTCCGACAGCCTTAATCGGCGTCGCACTTGGCACTGTCTTGCTACCGAGCCTAAGTAAAGCCAACGCCACCCCTGATAAAACACAATACAGCCAGTTGCTTGACTGGGGCCTACGTTTGGTGCTCGTGCTCGGGTTACCTGCGGCGTTGTGCATGATTCTTCTGTCTGACGCAATGGTCGCTACGCTCTTTCACTACGGTGCGTTTACCGGGACCGACGTGATGCAAACACGAACGGCGGTGATGGCCTACTCAGCGGGCCTAATCGGCCTGTTAGCGGTAAAAATTCTGGCACCCGGCTTTTACGGCAAGCAAGATATCCGTACACCCGTCAAAATTGCCATCGTCGTGCTGTGTTGCACCCAACTTTTTAACTTGGTTTTGGTGCCCTGGTTCGCACACGCAGGCTTGGCACTGGCGATCGGACTCGGCGCATGTCTCAATGCATTAGCACTTTATGTAGGGCTGCGCCGACAAGGCATTTACCAACCTGGAACCGGCTGGTTAGCATTTTTTGCTAAACAAATCTTTGCCTTGCTATGCATGGCCGTCCCGCTTTGGTTTGCAGCGCAACGGATCGACTGGCTTGCGCTACAGTCCACTCCGGTTCTCCGAATCGGCCTGTTGGCGGCGGTTTTAGGGGTCAGCGCACTGGTTTATCTCGTTGCCTTAGCGCTTTTAGGCATAAGACCGAGCCACTTCAGGCGCGCCCCGACATAACAAATATCCAGCGCATAAGGCTGCTCACCTAGAAAAACACAAAATAGATTTGGCAATTCAGGCACTTAGTGCTATGATTATTGGCTTAGGTTCTTTACCACTGTAACTTTTACCACAGCAACTTAATAAGACAGATCATTCATGGCAAATACCGCCCAAGCCCGCAAGCGTGCACGTCAATCCGTCGTTCGCAACCAGCACAACTCGAGCCTGCGCTCAATGCTGCGTACCGCTATCAAACGCGTTCGCACCGCGATCGAGTCTGGCGACAAAGCTGCTGCATCGGCTGTGTTGCAAAAAGCAACTAGCGTGATCGACAGCGTGGCTGACAAAAACATCATCCACAAAAACAAAGCAGCTCGTCACAAGAGCCGCTTGTCCGCAGCGATCAAATCGCTCGCCTAAGTACGGTGTGCCACGTTCGCGTGGCGATATAGTTTTGTAGATCGCGGGCACATCAGTGCTTGGCGTTATGCAAGTAGTCAAGCAGCCCTTCTGGGCTGTTTTGTTTTTTGTCTCGACACTACTCCCCTGTTACTCCAACTTGATCAATGGTTCGACTCTCATGACAAAACCTCGCATTCTGCAAATCGGCTCCTACGCAGGCCATCCACCGGCCGATGCCGAAATCGCTAGTAAATACGATGTGCTTCAGTACTGGAAAGCGGCGGATCAAGATGCGTTTTTGCGCGAACACGCACAAGACATTGAAATCATCGCAACATCCGCCAATCACGGCTGCAACGCAAAGGTGATTGCGGCCTTGCCTAAGCTACGCGCGATTTGTAGCTGGGGGGTCGGCTATGACACCATCGATATCGATGCAGCACGTGCGCGCAAGATTCTGGTGAGCAACACACCCGATGTACTCAATGATTGCGTCGCGGATTTGGCATGGGGCCTCTTGATCGCCGCCTGCCGTAACATCGGTTGGGGTGATCGGTTTGTGCGTGCAAACAATTGGGAAAACAAGGTCGGTAGCCTGACTCTTGGCACCCGTGTCAGCGGAAAAAAACTTGGTGTGGTCGGTCTGGGACGTATCGGCGAAGCCATTGCGCGCCGAGGTTTAGGCTTCGACATGGAAGTGGCCTACCATAATCGCAGTGCTCGCAAAGACGTTGACTACCGCTACATCGACTCCTTGGTCGAACTGGCCCGCTGGAGTGACTTCCTGGTCATCGCCACTGTAGGTGGCCCCAGCACCAAAGGTTTGATCAACGAAGAAGTCTTGCGCGCCCTAGGCCCTAAAGGGATTGTTGTGAACATCGCACGGGGGACGGTCATCGACGAAGAGGCCATGGTCCGCCTTCTCGCTGAAGGTGCGCTTGGTGGTGCGGGACTCGACGTCTTCGAGAAAGAGCCTAAGGTCCCAGATCAACTCAAGACAATGAACAACGTTGTTCTCATGCCGCACGTCGCAAGCGCCACGCATGAAACCCGACGCGCAATGACCGACTGCATGCTCGGCAATATTGAGGCATTTTTGAGCACTGGCAAAGTGTTGACCGAGGTCGTTTAAGCCTGATGTTTGATAGCAAGCACCCTCAGTCGTGTCGACTGAGGGGATCTTCGGTCAGATCACGTTTAGTCTGAAGCTGGTTATCTGTCGCGAAGTCTTGCACAAATTTCCAGGCGAGCGGCTCTAGTTGTCTTAAGCGCTCGTCAACCACAACACACCGCATGCCGTCCAATGTACTCGGCACAGCGTAAGGTGAGTAGGAAAGATGCCCGCCTAGGGTGGCAGGTGGACGATAAGGGGCAAGCACGCCGGCCAACCGTTCAGCCCAGTCGCTGGGGCGAAAAGTATTGCCAGAGTTTGTTACGCCATAAATGACGAAGTAGCGGACTTCAGATGTCATGCACAACCCGTATCGCCGAAATCAAGGCCCGCAAACTTCTGATTCACAAGCCTGTGTCCTAGATTGTATATGATTGATGTTTTACACCTTCCAAGGCAATCCAGTTTTGGAGGCATTTTCACCAAGGAGTCACGACAATGAGTTCAGCCATTTCAAATACGTACGGCCGTCTACCAGTCGCCTTTACACACGGTAAAGGTGTTTGGCTTTGGGACACAAATGGCCGACGCTATCTGGATGCGATGGCTGGCATTGGCGTGTCATGTTTGGGTCACGATCATCCCAAACTGGTCGCCGCAATCAGCGAGCAGGCTGCACGCGTCATTCACACGTCTAACCTCTACCAAGTTCCACAGCAAGAGGCCCTCGCCCAGCGCATCAATGAAATTGCAAACACGACTGAAGTGTTGTTTGGAAACAGCGGCGCCGAAGCCAACGAAGCTGCAATCAAGCTCGCGCGTTACTACGGCTACAAAAAGGGTAACGAACTGCCTACGATCATCACCATGGAGTCATCCTGGCACGGTCGCACACTCGGCACACTGGCTGCAACAGACAGCGAGAAGGCACGTACGGGCTTTGGTCCTCTGCCCGAAGGTTTTGTAAAGGTCAAATATAACGACCTTGAAGCCGTGCGTAGCGCGGGCGACAAAGAACCGCGTGTGGTCGCCGTGTTGCTCGAGGTCCTTCAAGGTGAAGGCGGCATCCGCCCGTCTGATATTGCCTACATGAAAGGTCTGCGTAAACTATGTGATGAGCGCGGCTGGCTCATGATGATTGACGAAGTGCAGTCTGGTATTGGACGGACGGGTAAGTGGCTGGCACACCAGTGGGCAGACATCCTGCCTGACGTTATTGTCCTAGCCAAAGGCCTGGGTGGTGGCGTGCCAATTGGCGCCATTGCGGCGCGCGGACCCGCTGCGGGCGTTCTCGGCCCTGGCACACATGGCACGACCTTTGGCGGCAGTCCATTGGTCTGCGCTGCCGGTCTAGCCACTCTTGGCGCACTCGAGTCGGAAAAGCTTCTTGAAAACGCAGCCACGGTCGGCGCCCACCTCAAAGCAGGCCTCGAGAACGCCTTAAAAGGCACTCCGGGCGTGATTGAAGTGCGCGGCCAGGGCCTCATGCTGGGCATTGAGCTCGAGAAGCCTTGCGGCGTTTTGGTGGGTCGTGCGCTCGAAGCCGGACTGTTGATCAACGTCACACGTGACCGTGTCGTGCGTATGCTGCCTCCCCTCTTGATCAACAAGAGCGAAGCCGACGAAATCGTCAAGATTCTCGTCCCCTTAATTAAGGCGTTTAACGCCGAGCAGTAACCGTCATCCGTTCGCCTAGCCGGACTTGCACAAAAAACCGGCCAGGCAAACGGTGACAACCAAACCTATCGAGTGCTTTATGTCTAACGCCACTACAACTGGGCAGCTGCGGCATTTCCTGCAGTTCAATGATTTTTCCCGTGATGAAATCCTGCACGTGTTCGAACGCGCCAAGATCATCAAAGATAAGTTCAAGCGTTATGAACCACATCGCCCCTTGCATGACCGCACTCTGGCGATGGTGTTCGAGAAGGCCAGTACACGCACACGCGTATCCTTCGAAGCTGGCATGTATCAAATGGGCGGCTCTGTTATCCACCTGACGACAAATGATTCGCAACTGGGGCGCTCAGAGCCCATCGAAGACACGGCGCGCGTCATTTCACGCATGGTTGATATCGTCATGATTCGCACTTTTGAGCAGACACGCATTGAGCGTTTCGCCTCACATTCACGCGTGCCGGTCATCAATGGCTTAACCAATGAATTTCACCCATGTCAGATACTTGCTGACATTTTTACCTTCATTGAAAATCGCGGCAGTATCGCAGGTAAAACTGTCGCGTGGGTGGGCGATGCAAACAATATGGCCTACACCTGGCTGCAAGCAGCCGAGCTGCTTGGTTTTACGTTGAACGTATCCGCACCAGCAGGCTATCGACTCGAAGCAGGGCGCATTGCGGGCGCATCCGCAGGTACTCTTAAAGAGTTCAGCGATCCGCTCGAAGCCTGCAAAGGTGCGCACCTCGTGACGACCGATGTCTGGACGAGTATGGGTTACGAGGCGGAGAATGAGCAGCGGCGCAAAGCCTTTGCGGATTGGTGTGTCGATCAGGAAATGATGGCTGCAGCTGCTCCAGACGCTCTGTTTATGCACTGTCTGCCCGCGCATCGGGGCGAGGAAGTCACCGCCGAGGTGATCGATGGTGCGCAAAGTGTTGTGTGGGATGAGGCGGAAAATCGCCTACATGTCCAAAAAGCCCTCATGGAATTTTTGCTAATCGGCAAAACGACTTAAGTCCCGAGTGTCCGTTCGAACGCGTTAAAATACAACCACTTCATTTATGCAGAGCTTCTCATGAGCGATATTAAAAAAGTAGTGCTAGCCTACTCAGGCGGTCTAGATACCTCGGTCATTCTTAAATGGCTGCAAGACACCTACAAATGTGAGGTTGTCACCTTTACAGCCGATATCGGTCAGGGCGAGGAACTTGAGCCTGCGCGTGCTAAAGCCATCAAGTTTGGCATCAAACCCGAGCAAATTTTCATTGATGATCTGCGGGAAGAATTTGTACGCGATTTCGTCTTCCCAATGTTTCGCTGCAACACCGTATACGAAGGCGAATACCTTCTCGGCACCTCGATTGCGCGTCCTTTGATTGCCAAGCGTCAAATTGAAATTGCACGCAAAGTCGGAGCCGATGCGGTTTCCCATGGCGCAACGGGCAAAGGGAACGATCAAGTACGTTTTGAACTGGGCTATTACGCTCTCGAGCCGGGCATCAAAGTGATTGCGCCCTGGCGCGAGTGGGATCTCGTTTCACGCGAGAAACTGCTTCAGTATGCAGAAGCCGCTGGTATCGCCATCGATATGAAGCACAAGCAAGGTGGCGCGCCCTACTCCATGGATGCAAACCTGCTGCACATTAGCTTTGAAGGACGACACCTCGAAGATCCAAAGGCAGAAGCGGAAGAGTCCATGTGGCGCTGGACCGTCTCGCCTGAGGCTGCTCCCGACAAAGCGGAATACCTCGACCTTGAGTTCGAACATGGTGATATCGTCGGACTCAATGGCGTGCGTCTGTCCCCAGCCCAAGTGCTGACAAAGTTAAACGAACTCGGTGGCAAGCACGGTATCGGACGTCTTGACCTAGTTGAAAACCGCTACGTTGGAATGAAGTCCCGTGGTTGCTACGAAACACCGGGCGGCACGATCATGCTCAAAGCACACCGTGCCATTGAGTCGATCACCTTAGACCGTGAAGTGGCTCACCTTAAAGACGACCTCATGCCGCGCTACGCCGCCCTGATTTATAACGGCTACTGGTGGTCACCAGAGCGTCGTGCGCTCCAAGCACTGATCGACACAACACAGCAAGATGTGAACGGCTGGGTGCGCGTCAAACTATACAAAGGGAATGTCTATACCGTGTCACGCGACTCGAAAGACACACTCTTTGATCAAACAATTGCAACGTTTGACGACGATGGCGGTGCCTACAACCAGGCAGACGCAGCGGGCTTTATCAAGCTCAACGCGTTACGTATGCGCATCGAAGCGCGCGCAGGCCGTAAGTAATCACGTCACACGCCTGGGTCAATGCAAAGACTGCAATCGATCCAGGCGCTTAAATAGCGCGCCTTTGCGTGGCCCCGGAAACACGACGGTGATTCGCACACCGCTAAACTGGGGGCCACTCAGTAAATTCCACCAAGCACCGTGCGCGCGTGCAATTTCGCGGACGATTGCCAGCCCAAGTCCTGACCCACCCTCCTGTGCTTCAGGGGACCGATAGAACGCTTCAAACACCCGATCCTGCTCCTCGGCCAAAATACCCGAGCCGTTATCCTCTACTGAGAATGTGGGTGGCGTGGACGTCACAATGAGCTTGATCGAATCCGCACCCTTTGCATAGCGCAGTGCATTATCGATTAAGTTTGCCAGCATCTCGGCCAAGAGAATCGGATCACCTTCGACCCAGACAGGTTGCTCAGGTGCTTCTAGCTGCAGAGAAATACCCGCTGTTTTTGTTGGCTCAATCCAATCGGCACCAACGGTCCGTATCCACTCACATAAATCAAGCAGCACAAAATTATCTTGTGGCCGAACTTCGGGATCAACCCTCGCCAGAATAAGCAGTTGCTTGCCCATGCGAATCATTCGATCGGTGACATTTTTTATCCGCTCTGCGCGCTGACGGATATCGTCTGACAAAGGCTTGGCCAACATCAGCTCGGATTCAAGTTTTAAACCCGCGAGTGGCGTTTTAAGCTGATGGGCGGCATGACCGACGAAGCGACGTTGCGCCGCAAGTGTGTCGTTTATTCGATCAAGCAAGCCATTGGTATGCTCAACGAGCACCTCTAACTCACGCGGCAAATCCGGAATTTTCAGACTGCCGAAGTCTTCAGGCT
>JACCED010036809.1_pt1 | contig 32972 bp, 52 predicted proteins | sample 7455021 | NCBI WGS metagenome assembly JACCED01 (sample SAMN15323456, study PRJNA562643) | freshwater metagenome | isolation source: river surface water | place: USA:Blue River Watershed | collected 2017-08-19 | reverse complement strand
GAATCAGAATATTCAAATGCAGAATATGAAGATCGAATTAATAAAGCTTTAGAAGTTCAAGCTATTGAAAGAGGAAAAGACAGAAGTGAAATTGATTCACCGCTTATTAAAGATGCATTCTTAGAAATGCTGAGAACAGTATTCAAAACAGTAAAAGCAGCTCCGCTTCAGCATTCAAAACCATTGTCACAACAATTATCTGGTGAAAAAGGAGTTCTTCTGAAGAAATTCAAAGAATATACAAAAGAAAAAGATAAATTAAAAAAATTAAAGCATTTAGAGCAATTAAAAAAGATTATGCCCGATTCTTTGAAAGATATCTTCCAAAGATATCTAGATGGTGATGATGATGATGTTAAAGAAAATGATGTTAAAGAAAACGATATAGTAAAAGCAATTGCAGGTTTAGTTGACTTATAAAAAAAGGGCATAATTAATAGTATGCCCGCTGAATTACCAACAGAGTTAGATAATTTAAAGAATACCAAAAGCCTCATTGACCTTGATGGTCATTCTGGAGGCTTTTTTGGTTTAGACGAATATAAACTTTCTTTTTTATTCGCTGATATTGTTTTAGTTGAAATGATCGATGAAGTAGAAGATGCACAAGGTTCTGCTATTCAACGCAATGGATTATTCATTCCTACTAATGCAGTAACTAAAGCTTGGAGAAAGGCAAAGGTTGTCTTAACCGGACCGAGTGTTAAGTACTGTAAAGTTAATGATATCGTAGTATTTCCTAATGATAAAGGAGCTTCTGTATCTAATCTCGAAATTGATGGTTACGGTAAAGTCAAGAAAGGAATGTTCTTAAACGAAGAGAGACTTTTTGGTATTTGTAAGAAAATGTAATATATGGCAAGCTTTACTGAATTGAGAAATTTGTTGTTAGAAAATGTATTAGATATTCGCTTCTTAAGAAGAACACCAAAAGCAGGTGCTGGATCAACCAGAAGAATGCTTTGTACTAATTCAACAAATTTACTTAATTCGTATAATGGAAAAGTAATCCTAGGATATGTAGCACCCACACAGTATCCTAAGTACGATCCACAAGCTGAAAACATAATTATTACTTGGGATATTTTAATGCAAAACTATAGATGTATAAATGTTGATAATTGTACTGTAATTCAAAAGCTACCCGCTAATGATGAATTTTGGAAATACTTCAATGAAAATGTTTATACCATGTCAACAGCACAAAAACTTAATTTCATGAGCACATGATAAACATACTAGAAACAAATTTAAATAATTTTCTTCAGAGAGATGTATCTTTTATGGTAAACAATAAGACCATAAAGAAAGGTAAATTATTATTATTCACGGTTAAAGATTTCTACATTACCTTTTTATTAAAGGTTAATAATGAACAAAAGAAATTTGAATTGCCATATCCTTTTCATAGTAATACAAAGGGATTAACTGCAGAGATGAATTATACACTCAATGAAATCTCTCATAATTGCGATCATCTTTATTTTAAATTAAAATCACTCACGCCGAAGACTAATGCTAAAATTTATGACAATGTAGTTTACATTGTTGGTGAGTGATCTCTTTCAGAAACCCATTAAAATGACATTATGAATTTGATGTCATTTTTTCCTGATGGTTATGAGCCATTGCCGCAACAATTAGAAATTATTCCCAGAATCGAAAAGGCTTTCGAATCAGGAAAGAAGTTTGTTATCTGTTGTGCGCCTACTGGATCAGGAAAATCTTTCTTAGCTAAGACTCTAGCTAATAGTAGTTCTGTTTCTCCTACAGAATTTGTTAAGTCCATTGAATCTAATCAAGCATTTGCTATGGACCAATTTGGTGCTTATGTTGATCCTGATAATTGTACTGGTATGCCTACCTTCGGTGCCATTGCTTTGACTATTACAAAAACATTACAAGATCAATATGTAACCCTATTTGATGATTCAAAAGCATTGAAAGGCAAAGCAAATCATACGTGTGCTATTGATCCAAAATTCACAGTAGATATTGCACCATGTATTTTTAATTCTGATTTAAAGCATGAATGCCAAGTAGCGAATAAATGCCCGTATTATAATTCTAGAAATGAAACATTGATTTCACAATTTGGTGTTCTTAATTACAGCATGTTTCTTTCATTACCTAATCATGTAAAGAAACGGGATTTTTTAATTTGTGACGAAGCTTCTGAATTAGAAGATGAATTAGTAAAAAGGTTTACTAGAGAATTGAATTATAAGATTCTCAAAAAGATGGATATCTCTATCACATCTATTCCAATCAATAATTATACTAAGTTCAGAGCTTGGTTAGAAACATTTGTCGGCGACTTATCTGAAGAAGTTAATTCTTTGAGAGAGTCGATGAAGAAGAAGAAATCATCAACATCATTGTCAGATAGGCAAAAATTATCTTTATTCCAAAATCTACATATGTCTCTCAAGACTACTATTGATACTTGGGATGATTGTGAATATATTCTCGAGAAGACTAATGAAGCTATTACATTGAAACCTTTGCGTGTTGATAAACTCTCTCAACATATCTTTAATTATGGTGATAAGATTTTGTTAATGTCTGCTACTATTATTGACCATAAACATTTTGCAAGAACACTTGGAATCACAGATTATGAATACATTGAAGTAGATTCTACATTCTCACCAAAGAAAGCCCCAATCTTTTGTACGGGCAGAGTTAAATTGAATTATAAAAATCTAAAATCTTCATTACCATATATTGCCAAGCAAGTGAAGAACCTTTGTGATCAACACAAAGATGTTAAAGGCGTAATCCATACACATACTATGGAAATTACTAATTACCTAAGGAATCATTTGAATGATCCTCGATTTATCTTTCGTGGAGAAGGAATGACTAACGAACAAATTCTCAAACAACATTTAGAAGATCCTTCACCAACCATTCTAGTTTCGCCTTCATTGACCTATGGTGTAGATTTAAAGGATGAATTAGCTAGATTCCAGATCTTAGTTAAAGCAGCATACATGCCATTGGGTGATGAAAGAATCAAAAGACTTTTCAAAGAAGATGGGCAATGGTATGTGAATAAGATGCTTAATAATCTCATCCAAGCCTGTGGTAGAGGTGTTCGATCCGTAGATGATTATTGTGTGACATATATATTGGACGGATGCATTGTGGATGCGGTCATTCAGAATAAAACCAGATTACCAAAGTACTTCTTGAAGCGGTTCAATTAAATATATGTGTGGAAATACAGACATTTCATTTTGAGATACGTGATATTATATCACAATTTATAGCTGCTTTTGATGATGTAGTTATAAATCGATATGATAAAACACGCACTCCAAGATCAAATGTTAAAGTAAGATATGTTTATTCTCCAAAAGAGAGAGTCTTATTTGATTTAGTCAATAAGGCTCAAAACATGACTTTACCTGTTATTGCAGTAAATGTAACAGGTATTAGCAGAGATGAAAATAGAGTCTTCTCTAAGCTATACGGATTTGATGAAAGTGATCATTATTCTGATTCTAAACCAGGTAAAAATCACGCCCATATAAACATGCCTGTACCTGTAGACATAAGTGTGTCAATGTCTATTTTAACAGAGTTCCAAACAGATATGGATCAGATATTATCTAATTTCATTCCATATTCAAATCCTTATGTTGTAATAGCCTGGAAAATACCCGATGCAATGGGCGCTGCAACCTCTCAAGAAATTAGATCACAAGTCCTGTGGTCTGGTGACATGAACATGACTTATCCTACTGACACAACTAAATCAGACAAATATCGTATCGAAGCTACTACTAGCTTTACTATTAAAGGTTGGTTGTTTCCAAAAGAAACACCGAAGCAACAAAATGTTTTCTTCATAAAAACTAATTTTTCATCGGCATTATTGGAGTGCGATAATTTTTATACAGCAAATTCAGAGGCAATTACATTACCAGAACGACATAATACAAAAACAATAGAATTCTCAGCCGCACCGGTTTGTACTTCTATATTTTTCCATGGTACTCTGATTGATGATGATTTTATTTTTCAAAGAGAAGAAGCTAGTTTTCCTTTCATGTTATTAGGTAATAATTATGATCATACAACAGCAGTATTATTGTCTTCTTCATCTACCATATTATCCTCAAATTTAGCATTATTTAATTTTGATTATTATCCTTCAATTAGTGCTTATAACCTTCCTTTATCTTGCTATAAGATTATTAATAATTACACTATAGAATTGAATCTCCCAGAACTAGTCAGTGATGGCGTATTCAATATTATAGTTGCTAATAGAGCCGGATGGCAAAAATTTAAATATAACTTTAATATTGGTGATGCGCCTAGTAGTTTACTATTACCTCCACCAACTCCACCCCCACCACCAATTGTAGATGTTACTGGAAAGTATTTCTTCTCATTATTGAATAACGATTGGTTTGATCTATCAAATTGGTATGGAGATGCTGATAAGACAACACAAGCTACCCTCTTGCCAGATGATACTATTGATGTAATAGTATTGCCTCATACATTACGACCAGTTGTAGATCTAGATAATCCAGAATGGACAGATCCGAATACCATAGATGCGGGAACAGCTGGTATTACATTTGCATCTAATAACAATAATAAAGTATATGCACCAATAGTTGGTGATGTAATTTATAATGGCAATGCTAGTCACGGTTAAAATATTAAATCAGTGTATAAATAGTGGTAATGAGTTCTTTAGATGATGGTCGTTCTTCTACATTCGGCAGAGACTTGATGAATTATATTTCATCAAAGCTGCCATATTCTGGTTATAATGTTTTAGATGCATCAGATAAGCTGAATTCAAAATTTAAGTACTTCGAAGAAGTTGGTTCAAGAAGAGCAGAAGCATTATCCAGACATTCTGTTTCACAAAGCAGTGAATATAATAATGCAGGCATTGGTGCTATTCAGAAAGACTCTCGATTCTCTGAAATCATGTATGCTAATATCCAAAAGGATAAGCCAGCGCGTATCAGAGATTATCGTATTATAGCAGCTTTCTCAGAAGTATCAGATGCATTGGATGAAATATGTGACGAGATTATCAATAAAGATTCAGAAGGTAATATTATTAAATTAAGATATAAGAATGATAATCTCAATGAAATTCAAGAAGATACATTAAACAGAGAATTTCAAAAATATATTCAATATTTTGATTTAGATAATAAAGGATGGGATATTTTCCGTTCTTTATTAGTAGAAGGTGAAGTGTTCTTCGAACATATTATTCATGAAAAATATCCCAAAGAAGGTATATTAGGAACAGTTCAAGTAGGTGCAGATATGATTGATCCCGTTTTTACCAATGTGCAAAACATGATGGTAAAAGCGTTCTTATATCGCAAACCAAAGTTTGATCCTAATAATCCTACTAAGCAAGTTGGTCATGAATATATCCCAATGGACAAGAATCAAATTACTTATATTCATTCTGGTATATGGAATGAAAATAAGACAATGCGATTACCCTTCCTAGAGAATGCTAGAAGAGCATACCGTCAATTGTCGATGATCGAAGATGCTATTATCGTCTATCGACTAGTTCGCGCTCCGGAAAAATTAGTATTCAATGTAGATGTCGGTAACATGCCAGCACCTAAAGCAGAATCTTACCTTAGAAAATTACAACAACAATATTGGTCTTCAAAGACATTTGATAATAATCAAGGTGGGGTAGTTCAAAAGTTTAATCCACAAACTATGTTAGATAGCTACTGGTTTGCTAAGAGAGCCGGTTCAGAAGGAACATCAGTCATTTCTTTACCTGGTGGTCAAAACTTAGGTACATTAGATGATTTAATGTACTTCATGAAGAAGTTGTATCGCGCATTGAAAATACCCTCTACCCGTTTAGATCCACAAGATACATTTAAAGATGGTCAAGAAATTCTTCGCGAAGAATTAAAATTTGCAAGATTCATTATTCGTATGCAACAACATGTTGCTGCCGGCTTTAAAAATGGATTCATTACACACTTACAATTGAAAGGATTGTGGTCTGAATTTAAATTAAAAGAACAACATTTTGATTTAGAATTTAATGTACCAACTAATTTCTATGAATTAAGAGAGAGTCAGAAATTAGAAATGAAAGTTAATAATTTCAATCAGATGGCTAATAATCAAAGTGTATCACCTTCTTATGCGCAAAAGAAATTCTTGGGTTGGTCTGATATTGATGTTAAAGCTAATAGAGAATTCTTGAGAAAAGATAGAGAATTTGCTTGGGAATTGGCACAGATTGATCAGGGCGGGCCTAACTGGAGACAAGCATTACAGGCACAGGCTGCTAGTATGGCTCCTGGTGGTGACTTAACCGGCGGTGCCGGTGCCGGTGGCTCATCTGCTGGAGGTGGAGCTGTTCCCCCTCCCTTTGTAGGTGGCCCCGCACCAACAGGCGGGGAAGTTCCCGGTGGTGAAGTTCCTGGAGCAGAAGCGCCAGCGGGAGGAGAAGTACCACCTGCAGGTTCTGCACCAACGCCTGAAGCAGGAGCATAAATATAATCATGTCATGCCTGCTCACGCCTATAACAGCTTTTCAAAGTACTAATTTAAATAGTAGAATTGATTCATATTCGCGATTAGCAGATCGTATCGTGCGCATGCTTGGTGCACCTTTAATTTCTGTTGAAACACACCAAGATCAGATATTTGAAGCCATTTCAATATCCTGTGAAATGTTTACTAAGTTTGCTGGATATTCAAAAGAATACTTGGTATTTGATTCTGCCCTATATGAAAAAGGCAAAGGCATTAGATTAGATTATCTTTATACGTTATCTAATACTAATTTGACGATGGAACAAGTAGATAAACATACAACATTATCTACTTCCACTTCGCCATATGTTAATGATCATGATCCCGTTTATGTGACATTATCTACTATACCGGGATCGTATTTTTCTTCGTCGTCGACATTGTCGGCTATTTTTTCTGATGATTTAAGAGCAAATCAAATCTTAGATAAAGAAGTTAGAGATTTAATAATAACACATAATGCTTCATTATCTTCGTTATTCATGCAATCTGATATTCAAAAATATTCATTCAGGGGAGAAAAAGAGGCATTGCCCAATGCTCCTATTAATAAGATGTTTGATTATGATCTAATGGATTATCGTAGAGTCATTGCTGTTACGGATTTCGAAGAAGGTTCTACTTCAGGTATCAATACATTATTCACTATTGAACAAACATTAGCACAACAAACTTATTTCTCTTATGCTATGGGGAATTACGGATTTGATCTTGTTTCATGGTATACATTAAAAGAGTGGTTGGAATTAAGAGAAAAGCTCTTGTCCACAAGAAGAAGTTTTGACTTTGATGATAGAACGCAATACTTAAGAATGTATCCGGAACCTAATGATTCGACTAGATTCTACGGTGTTATTGCGTGTTATGTCGAAAGACCTATTCGTGATATTATTAAAGAGATTTGGGTTTATAAGTATACATTAGCGCAAATCAAAGTATTAGTAGGAACTATAAGAGGTAAAATTCCTGTATCAATGTTTGGCGGACAATTGTTTAATGCTAATTTATTAGAACAAGGGCTGGGTGAAATGAAAGAATTAGAGCAACAATTATTCACAGCATCTGCGGGCTACGGTGATTCTGACCCCGCTATTTTTTTGATAGGCTAATGATTATCAACAGGTTATGCCTTCTTTATCTAGAGATCCCCGATTCAAACAAGGCATATATACTCCTAAGAATAAAGAAAAATTTATAGGAAAGATTGCTATCTATAGATCTTCTTTTGAATTGCAATTCATGAGATGGGCTGATAATAATCCAAATGTCCTAGAATGGGGTTCAGAGAATATCATAGTACCATATAAGAGTCCTGTTGATAATAAACTACATCGATACTATGTAGATAATTTTTTGGTATTAAAAGAAGGAGCATTGATTAAAAAATATTTAGTAGAGATTAAACCATCTTCTCAAACACAAAAACCGGTTCATTCTAATAGAAAAAAGAAGCAAACTATTCTTTATGAGAATATGCAATATGCTGTGAATATAGCTAAATGGGAAGCAGCAAAATTATTTGCAAAACATAAAGGGTTTGAATTTATTATATTAACTGAAAAAGAACTTTTTTCTAAATAAAGAAAAGATTTCATAAAAGGTATAAATATCGTTATGCCTCTTAGACTGATTGTCGAAAAACCTGCTCCCGAAGAACAATTTGAATATATTCTAGAAGAGAAAGATAGGAATACTCCCGCTACTCTTTTTATTCGCGGACCATATATGATGGCTGAAGGAGTTAATCGCAATAATCGTCTTTATCCAATTAGTGAAATGCAAAGAGAAGTAGAGCGTTATCGCAATGAGATGATCACCACCGCTAGAGCCATGGGTGAATTAAATCATCCGACTAATGCTGATGTTGATTTAGAAAGAGCATGTCACTTAGTAACAGAATTAAAACAAGACGGTAATGTTTTCTATGGAAAGAGTAAAGTTTTAAACACACCATGCGGATTGATTGTGAAGTCATTAATTAATGATGGTGTTCGTGTCGGTATGTCATCCCGTGCATTAGGTCAGCTAGTAGAAAGCAATGGTAAGAATGTAGTTAAAGACATGAGGCTTGTAGCTGTTGATTGTGTGGCTGATCCGTCATTTCCTAAAGCTTTCGTAAATGGTATCTTAGAATCTAAGCAATGGGTTCTTTCAGAAGATGGTAAGTTCGAAGAAGATTATAATAAATTCGAAGCTGGTATATCTGCATTGCCAAAACATGATGTCGATGCTTATCTAAGAAAAATGGTATTAGAGTTTATTAATAAAATTAAATAAGCATAAATATCCTTATGAGCCAAAAACAAGCTATAAAAAAAATTATCAGGTACATAAGTGAAAAAAATTATGCCCAAGCTGATAAATACTTGAAATTGATTGTGACTGAAAAGATGAAGTCACGCATCAGAAAAGCAATTGCAACTCAAAATATTTTTTAAACGATATGCCTAAGGATATTACAACACTTTTAAAAGAAGCGACCAAAGACCTCCTTTCTGAGGAATCGCTTAAATTAATTAAAGAATCATTCGAAGCCGCTGTTAATGAAAAGGTTTCTATTCACGTAGAAAAAGCATTAACAGAACAAGACGCCGAATATACACAAAAGCTCGAACATCTTCTCGAAGTTCAAGACACCGACCACACCAATAAGCTTAAGAGAGTTGCAGAAGCTATTGATTTAAATAACACCAAGAAGCTACAAGCAGTTATTAAACGTTATAGTCAAGCATTAACCGAACAAGCAGGAACATTCAAAGATGGTTTAGTTGATAATCTTTCTAAGTATCTTGATATCTATCTTGAGAAGGCATTGCCAACTAAAGAGCTCAATGAAGCCGTTAAAGATAAGAAGGCTCGTATCGTTTTAGAAAATCTTCGTAGAACATTAGCAGTTGATTCCGCATTAATGGCAGAGTCCATTCAAGAAGCAGTATTCGATGGCGCAAAGACCATTGCTGCAACAACAACCTCTAATGAACAACTTTCAGAACAAGTATCTACTCTTTCAGAAGAGTTAGAACAAGTCAAGGCTCAATTAGTACTTGAACAAAAACTTTCAGTCGTTACTCCTGAGAAGCGCTCCTATGTAAAGAGAGTTCTTCAAGGAAAAGACGCACAATTTATTACAGAAAACTTTGATTACACCATTTCACTTTTTGATCAAAAGGAAGAAGAAAGAGTAGAAGCTCTTAGGGAAGAAGCATCAGAAAGAACAGTAATCAGAGAGTCGGTTTCGGTACCTTCTTCAGAAGAAGAATTACTCGAAGAATCCACAACCGCAATTTCAACCCCTTTCCTCCCAGCTTACTTAAGTGAGCTCGGGAAGTACTAATTTAGTCGAAGTAACAAATTACTTGAGCATCCTGGACGTAAGTCCTTGAGGTCGAATAAAAAATAAGAAAGGAAAAGACAATCTTTATGCAAATCAAACCTACACAAGCATATATCGATAAGAGTCGTGCAGAAGCACTTCTTGAGAAATGGGCACCAGTGCTCAATTATTCTTCCAAGACAGTCGCTCCTCTCGAAGACAGTCACACCCGTTTAAACACAGCAATGCTTCTTGAGAACCAAGAATCATGGTGCTTAAATGAAGCAGGCAACGTTGCCGGCGGAACAGGTTCCCTATTCAATTATGGATCTGTTGATGTCGGTGGTACAGGTGGCAAATTCGGTAATACCGATAGCTACGCAGCTGGTGATGCCCGTCTTCCTAAGATTCTCATCCCAATGATTCGTCGTACATTCCCTGAGCTCATTTCTAATGAGATTGTTGGGGTTCAACCAATGAGTGGTCCTGTTGGACTTGCTTTCGCACTCCGTTATAAGTATGCAAATACTACCCTCGCAGGTGGTGGAGCAGATGGTGGAGTCGGTGGCGATTCAACAAATCACCCCTATGCTAACGTTTCTTATGGAACAGGAACTGCAAATGCCAATGAAATTGGCTATCAACATTTAGACACACGTTATACTGGTGCATCTTCGGATTCATTAAGTGGTAATGCTGAGTGGACATTCGCTGCTCAAGATCAAGGCGTAGCTGAAATCTTAAAGCAATTTGAAATCAATTCCAAGATTCCTACCGTTGAAGTCTCTTTCGAGAAGACAGCAGTAGAAGCTGGAACACGCCGCTTAGGTGCACGTTGGTCCGTTGAACTTGAACAAGATCTTAAGAACATGAACGGCATCGATATCGACGCTGAGATCACAAATGCTATGGCATATGAGATCCAAGCAGAAATCGATCGTGAAATGATCATTCGCATGATCCAAACCGCACTCAATGGTGGACAAGGAGCTGGATATTCTATCTGGAGCCCAATTTCCGCTGATGGTCGTTGGTTAGTTGAGCGCAATCGTGATTTCTATCAACGTTTGATCGTTGAAGCAAATCGTATTGCTGTTCGTAACCGTCGTGGTGCTGCTAACTTCGTTGTAGCTACACCTCGCGTATGTGCAATCCTTGAAATGCTTCCTGAATTCCAGTGGGCACCAGTTCAAGGTTCTGTAAATACACAACCAGTCGGAGTTGCCAAAGTTGGTAATCTCGGCGGTCGTTTCAATGTATATCGTGATACCCGTACAGAAGTACAAAATAGTGCTCAATACGGTTCACAAGGCTATAGTGGACAAACAAGTGGCGTTGAATATGCTCTCCTTGGATACAAGGGACCAGAATTCTACGACACCGGTATTATCTATTGCCCATACATCCCAGTTATGGTTCAGAGAACAATTGGTCCTAATGATTTTGCACCTCGCGTTGGATTGCTCACACGTTACGGCGTTGTTGACAATATCTTCGGTGCTAATCTCTATTACCACATTATTCTTGTCAAGAATTTGGGACAAGCATTTACCCCAGGCGCAAACAGCGTATACTTCTAAGAAGTATTGTAAAGCTAAAACCTTTAAGATCCGGTTCGAAAGAGCCGGATCTTTTTTCGTTAAAGGATAAATAATCTCATGGCAACTCAAACAGATTCCATTGTATTCGTATCAACTAGACCCGAAAGTTCTGTATACGGAGGTTCTAATAATTTAAAGTTAGGTTCACAAGTAGCTACTATTAGTGGTAAGACTATTGTTGGTGTAGCTTATGATCTTATTACCAATACTCAATCAGCTTCATCAGTTGTTAAACTAGGAACAGGTGCACTAGAATTATCAGCTGGTAGTGCATATGATGGTCAAACACTTTATGCCTATTGTGAAGATCGTACAGCAATTCCGTTTGTTTTAGATATCGGAACTGAAGTACAAACCTTAACAGCAGCTTTCGTATCTCTTTGGACACCTAATGAAGTTCGTCTTCGTAGACAAGAGATAATCTAATTACAATTTACCCCCAGATTTGTGAGTGGCGTGTTCTTCACCAAGGAGTTCACGCCACTTTTTTCTTACTTTTTCTCTCAAGGCATCTACGCCTGATTCCTTAATAGCAGAGGTTCTAAATCCAGAACAAGTGACATAATTTAGAACTCGACGAACTCTCCATGGATCTTCTGGATCCTTTTCAAAATAATTGGTCAGCTTCTCAAGACATTCTTTACCTTGGGTATTCCATTTACCTTTAAACCAAAGACGTAGCTTCTGCCATTCTGGATTATCAACTACCTTCTTGATATTGGTTCCTTTAACAATTTGAGCTTCATTCTTCATAGAAGCAGTATAAAGGGTTTCCTATAATTCAATTTCATTGAAAGCAGAAACATCTACTTCGGTATTTCTAGCACCAATCTTATAAGATGTAATACCAGTCTCTTGTGGCGCTACTTGTACCTTATCAGAATTCATAAAAGCATCATACCAAGATCCTAATGGATTCTTCTTGGTGTCAAATATCTTTTTATATCCTAAAGAGGTTAGACGATTATTAGCTAACCATTCTACGTATTGTTTTAATACATCAGCATTAAGTCCCAAGAGTCCCCCATTAGAGAATAAGTAGTCTGCCCATTTCTTTTCGATATCTACGGCTAATCCATAAGCATCATAGATCTTTTGTTCATTCTCTTGAATGATAGATTGAAAGCCTTCGTCTGGATTATTGCGAAGATAAGAAAGAACATTCTGACTTACCGCAACATGAAGGTTTTCATCTCTTGCAATGAGCTTAATGATTTTAGCATTTCCCTCCATTTTTCCTCTTGCACCGAAGAAAAAACTACATACGAAAGAAGTATAAAAAGCAAGACCTTCAGTAATTTGCGTAGATAGAAGCGCATCAAATATCTGAGTTCTAACATCACTATTTTCCCCAAATAACTTATCATAATCTTTTTTAGCAGCATTGGCACGATTTTGAATCTCTTCGTCTACAAGAATAGAATTCCAGAACTTAGATTCATCAGGATAGACATTCTTGAGAATATGTGAATAAGAACGCGAATGAATATTGGATTCAAAGAAAGCCCAAACATTCATAGCAGCTTCTAATTCTGGATTAGAGACATACTCCGCCATTTTGAAGATGGATCTTGATAACATACTATCTGTCATGGTTTGCCATTTAAGATTTGTATCAAACACAAATCGCTCAGCATCAGATAATTCTTGATAATCATTACGATCTTTAAGAAGAGATACTTCATTAGGTCTCCAAAAGAACTCTTCCATCTTCTCTGCCAATTCAAACAGCTTTGGATATTTCAATTGATCATATCGCTGTAATGAAAGAGCTTTACCTAGAAATAGGGGCTCATGGCGCGTATCAACATTATCAATATTCAAAACAGTTTTCATAATTTTATTATAGTGTTATTTTTTAGATATCCATTTAATTCGTTTGCTGCTCTTCTTTTTTCTTTTAGATCCTGTACACATAGCCTTAGTGGGTCTACATGCAGGATAACCCTTTCTCTTTTCACCTTCTTGTCTGCCGCATGGTTTTCCTGTTTTACAATCAACCCAACCCTTACCATGATTGCGATCAAACCAACCTTTTAATCCTCTTTCTTTTTCTAAGTCAAACTTCTCTAAGAGAAATTCAACTAGTTCTTCAAACTTATTCATTTCTTATTACCCCAGTTTTTAGCACCCTTCTTTCTGCATTTAACTAAAGCACCTGATGCATAAGCAGAAGGCCATACTTTATATCTTCTTTTTACCTTATAATAGCAAGCATCCTTCTTCTCTCGAAGAAGGATGTCAATCATCTCATTTACCGAAGCCATATTAATATTTATGGCATTTATATCTAAGCTACAGATCTTATTGCTGCATTTGTTTGTTGAACTAACCCCGGAATTTGATCACACAACGCGTCATAATATTTTTTATATATATGGGGCCGTTTTTCCATCATTTTTAGCATATAAAATATTTGCTCTACATCAAAAGGCAATTTTCTAGTATTTGATCCTCGTACCCCATCTTCATATATTCCATAATACTCTAACATTTTCTTAACTTCTTCTGGAGAAGAAGGTATATATCTCATATCTCGGGCATGGTCTTCCCAATATTGCTTCATTAGTTCTGCTATGCGCACACCAGTCTCGTGCGTATTGCCCACATATTCACTAACGCCCTTTGCACCCGGACTAACGCTGCTATTGTAAAAGCTTACGTATGGCTGTACGGCGTGCCTAAGTTCATGTGATAATGTATTAAGAAAATCGTAAACTCTATCTTTTGCTATAACAATATTACCCATGTGATCACAATATCCATGCACGGTCGGTCTAGCTTTCAAATATGAGTCTTCATTACCATTACATACTTTGATGGTATAATTCTGATCCAAATAATTATCATCCAAATTCATAGAAAATTTGACATCTTTCCTATTTTGTTGATTTTTTCTGGCATTTTGTAATATATCATTCCATTTATCCCCATATAGCGAGGCGAAGAATTGACGCGGAGTTATTTCAAACTTATCAGTCTTTGACATGAATGCATGTGCTCTGGTTTCATCTCTAAATGTATCACCATATTTTTTCTCATCCTGCTGAGACACTTGTCGCTGGATTACACTATGTTTTGCTGCTGATTTTTTATATGGATCTAAAACGAGAGGTGCAACAGGAGCTAATATACTGCCTGCACCTGCACCTGCAATAATATATGGCGCAAACCCTTTGAGTTTAGCCCCCAGTTTTGCGCCTAATTCTTGAAAAAAACCTTCACTTAATAATAAATTTTGATTGTATATTATTTCAGAATAAGCCTCTTGCAATAAACGCAAATCATGATCTCTCATTAAAGTATTTATATGCTATTATAAAGTACATGCCCCAAAGCTACAATTATTACCTGCTGCAAGAGCGACAGGAGCAGCAAATGAGCTTAACTTTTTACCCAAATCTTCAAAAAAAAATCCCTCTTCTATAAGAATACCTTCGCATAGTAATTAAATTGTACTTGCTTGTAGAGTTCTTCAAGAAGCTATGTTAGGGGTCTGGCTAGCAAGCTTGCTAAAGAACCCCATACCTTCTTTAGTGTATGTATTATACTCTTCTCTACCTGAATTAGATTGAATCTCTTTATGCATTGGTAGATCTACAGTACCGCCAGCTGGCACAAATTGTGCATTCATGTTAGGGCTATTGGATCTATAGACCTTTATCTCCCATGCGGGGTATACATTTGGTTCTATAGAGCCTTCATATCCAAACTGACGGCCGCCACTTCTTGTCTCTTTTTGTATCTGGCCGATAGTTCTGGTATTCTTACCAATACCACCACCCATAATATTTAAACTCACCCAATCCCCTACTCTTACTCCTGGGACAAATCTTTCAAGGTTTTTTACAAATTCTTCTTTATTTTCCTCGTAATCTACATGATCTCCAATATCCTCGACATCTTCTGGGTCATACTCATCAGGGAATGCAGCAATAGCTTTTTCAGGAGTCCAGCCAAGAGTGCCATCAGGCATCTTCATGTCTTTATTAAGCTCAATAATCTTCTGTATATAGCTTTGCTGTACAGCTTCTCTCAAGTATATACTAAGGTAAGCCTCTTCTAATAGTTCTCTGTCTTTGTCTCTCATATTATTATATATTTACTATAAGAGAGAACAACACATCTATAAAGTACAAGCGCCTCCCGCACATTTTTCATCTGATGCTGATTGTTTATCGCCATCAGAAGTATTTGAATAATAAAGACACTTAACACCCATAGAATAAGCGTAAAGAAGATCTTTAATTACAACAGAATCCGGTAATAACCGATCAGGATAATTGTCATAATTGTAATACAGATTACCTGAAATAGCTTGATCAATCCATTTCTGTGCCGCGGCCATTACATTAATAAGCCCGGTATTATTTTCCATATGGAATGCTAATGTATACTTATTTTTAGTAGTAGCATAATTAGGAACCAGAACAGGAATAGTCGATGCTTTTGATGTTTTATATGTCATCAAAGATCTCACCGGTTCAATACCATTAGTTGAATTTTGAATGACTGATGAGCTTTCTACGGGCATCTGTGCCGTTACAGTACTGTTTCGCAAGCCGTGTTTAATAATTCTCTCTCTTAAAGATTCCCAGTCTTGTGATGGTTTTCTAGTTACTACTTGATCGATCTTCTTTTTATAAGTATCGATGGGCAATATGCCTTTACTATATTTGGTTAAGGAGAATTTTTCACAAGCTCCTTTTTCTTCTGCTAAAGTAGAAGATGCGGATAATAAATGATATTGCACCTTCTCAAACCATTCATCAACAAAATTAGCAGCTTCTGCGTCAGTATACTTCATATTATTTTTAGCTAATAGAGCTGCTAGATTAGTAACACCAACACCCAAAGCTCTTCTACCTTCAATGAAGTTCTTAGCTGCAGGTGTAAACCAGTCTTGATACGAAATCAATTCATCCAACATGCGCACAATAATGTCACACGTATTAATCAAATCTTGATCGTCCTTAATCTCTAGCAAATTAAGCGCAGAAAGTATGCAAATACCGATTTCACCATTTGGATCATCAATATGGTTAATTGGTGTTGTTGGGAATGTAATTTCAGTGCATAAATTGGTCATTGTTACACGGTCTAAGAAAGAACCATGTTCATTACAGTGATCAATATTCATGACATAGATGCGTCCTGTTTCTGTTCGCTCTTTAACAAACAATGACATTAGTTGCTTTGCGCTTATCTTGCGTTTATACCGTATTTTTGCGTTGTTCTCAGCGGCTTTATAGAGCTCATCAAATTCAGGCAAACCCCAAGAATCTACTAATTCAGGAACTTCATGTGGTGAGAATAAAGTGATACCTTCATTCTTCATGAAACGTTCATAAAAGAGCTTTGAAAATTGAATGACATAGTCTAGATGACGAACACGAGAATCTTCTGTTCCGCCATTGTTCTTTAATACAATAATATCTTCAATATCCCAATGCCAAAATGGTGTATTAACAGTACCGCCACCACCACGCAATCCATTTTGCTGAAGCGATTTAACCGTAGATTCAAATACCTTTAAGAAGGGAATAGCGCCAGTATGAATAACAGCACCGCCTTTAATTTCTGTTCCTAGACCACGAATACGACCAAAATTCAATCCAATACCATATCTTTGTGCTGTTGCATAACCAGATGCCATAACAGAAGAGAAGATACTTTCTTTTGAATCACCAACATCAATTAAACAACAAGAAGCATACTGCTTTAATGGGCCTCTAATACCAGCCATTTGTGGTGTTGGTAAATTAATTTTGAATTTGGAAAATGCGTCATATGCTTTCTTAACATAATTCAGGCGCACATCTTCTGGATACTTATGAAAGGCAACCATAGCAATAAGCATATAAACAAATTGCGGAGTCTCATAAATTTCTTTAGTTTTTCTATTTTGAATGAGATACTTATCGACTAATTGTTTAATACCCGCATAGGTAAAATTATAGTCTCTATCATGATTAATCTTTTCATCTAGCTTATCGATTTCTTCTGGAGAATACATCTTCAATAGATCAGCATCATATACTCCGCGATCTATATTTTTTTTAATTAAATCAATAAGCTTAGGGGGATTCTTACCACCCCAAACATCTTTTCTTAATTGATAATTAAGAAGACGAGAGGCTACCCACTGATAATTAGGAGATTCTTCTGTAAAGAGATTAGCTGCAGATTCGATTAATACTTTATGAATTTCTTTAGTAGAAATACCATCAATGATATTAATCTTAGCATTGATTTCGATATCAGAAAGAGATACGCCAGATATCCCTTCTATAGCCCACGAAATAACCTTATTAATCTTCTCAATATCGAATTCTTCTTTCTCTTTATTTCGCTTCACAACTTTCATAGGACATGTATTTAGGAAGTATGATTATGACTTACTGGGTTTAAAAGACAATATAAAAGATTAGAGTTTCTTTATATTTTCAATGAAGAGAGCTACTTCGGGATCTGATTTTTTAATACTAATACTCTCAAATCTAGCTAGATCATCATTTTCATTTAAATTCTTAATGTCATCAAGAATTTCTTTATCGATCACAGGAACCTTTTTATCCACCTTTAATAAGTCTCTGATCTCATCAATTGAATAACCCCTATTCAATAATCCTGAAGCCTGTCTGCAGACGTACTTCTTTTGTAGTTCATCTTCTGAACCAAATTCTGTTACCTTCTTTTGGTAATATTCGTTATTAAAATTAAAGCTCTTACCCGTAATTACACAAGTTACTTTTTTTGCCATACCCTATATTAAGAGCGTTTCTTTCTTTTTCTCTTCTTTTTAAGTAGTATTGGTTTATTCTCCATGGGATTAGATCCAATAGATGCATAACCCGAAAAATTAGTAGAGAAGGGGTAAAGATTTTGAGGCGCGTATGGCGGGTTAAAATCTTCAAGCATAATTAAAATTAATTGATCTAAATTCATATTATTCCCAAGGAAAGACTAACCAGGTATCTTTTTCAAAGCGCCTACTATAAAAATCTGGTTCTAATGAAGTACCTTCTTTTAAATAGGGTGCTAATGTATACACATTATCAAAATAATATTTATAATTATTTGCTGCAAATCTAAATGTCTCACCAGAATCAGAAAGATCATCAACAATCAATACATTTTTTCTTTCAGAGAGAACATTAACAATACTATCATAGCATGTTTGATATAAAGAAATTTCTGATTGTTTATTGTCATTGGTATAAGACTTTATGCCCATCATTCTTAATGGAATGTTTAGTCTATTTGAAATAATGGTCGCCGGTATAGATCCGCCCCTCATTAATCCAATCACAAGATCAAATGATTTATTTTTAATTTGTGAAATACAAGTGTCAATATCACTTTGAAAGTCCGCCCAGCTAATATTCGTCTTTTCCATAATTTATTATAATGTGATGCATTAAATATCTACATGGCAGATGATTTCTACGCAATTAAGCGCATTTATGAAGGTTATAATACAGGAACACAATCTAGTCCTTCATTCACCGATATAACATCTGATCATGATCATTCTTATGAAACCACATCTTCTATGAGTGGACCAGGTCATAGTGCTGTAGTAGGTAGTGATACTGATCTAGGATCTGCTAAAGATATTTTCAAAACACCCATTGAGCGTTATACTGCTGAGGAATTAAAAGATGCTTTAATTAAAAAAGTTAGCAAAGAATTAGATGACGCCAAAGAACAGAAGATGGGATATGCAGAAAATTCTTTGAAGCGACTACTTAATTTTCTTCTTAAGTTAGACGAAACTGAAGATTAACGTTTTACAATAAAATCATGGATGGCATCTAATGTCCATGAAAAAGCCGCTGCCGCAGTAGGGTATAATATTGCATATATTACTCCATGTTGTACTAAAATTAAAGGTGATAGTATCACACCTGACCAAAACCCTAAACATAATGAACATTTAAATAGTTCATTAAAAAAATCATTCTTCATTAAGAATGATCTTAAATTATTGAGGATTGACCCATACTTTAAAATATAGGTCAATCCCAAAGCACTAATTAATTCAAACAACATGAATCACCTTCTGATGATTGATAATTTTCGACTGCTTCCTTTAACATCAAAAATTCTTCTTTTGTTAATTTAATTTTTCCGCCATAATCATCAGAGATAGTAAACGCATTTTCTTCTTCATTGATAACTGGGCAACAAGAACCGCTCCTACCACAAAGTGTATATTTGTACATATAATTAAATTTAGAGATACGTTGTTTTAATTCAATAAATAAATCTATGATTTCGTATAGGCAATTAATTTCTGAGCAGCTTTATTATCAAATGAAAGAACAGAATAAAAAAATTGCCAAGTTAATAGCTAAGGTATTAATTTTAATGAAAGACTTTGTTAAAGCAAAGCATTATGAAAATTTCAAAAATATACCAATAGGCCAATTTATTACATCATTATTTCAAGAAAGGAATCCAAAGCTGCGAAAAACAAATCTCCATCATTTTAAAAATTACTTGTCGAGTGAAGGATATTCGGTAGATGTGATTGATGATGTCATGAGTGTCATACCAGATCATGAACCTTACCCCGGCTTATATTTTGGTCCCGCGCCATTATTTGATGAAGAGACACAAAAAAATATCAAAATAGATTTTTATTTTACGACAGAATTGGGGCAAAGCTTTGGATTTGCATATGCATCACATTCAAAAATAATGTTTACACCTGATATTTTAGTAAAAACAAATTCTGAAATATATGGTATTGTTTATCACGAGATGATACATGTTACGCAACCAAACAAAAATTATTCTAGGCGTTATAGAAATAGTCGTGTAGTAGTTCCTAGGCCTGGTAGAGTAGGACTAGAAGATTTTTATAATTACATGAGAGCTAAGATAGAATTTGAAGCTACGTTAGCCGGTGTTATAGAAACAATAAAAGACAATTTTGAATATCTTTATAATAAAGCACCTAATGATGCTTTGTGGCAAAGAACAAGAAACATACAATTAGATGCTATTAAAAAAATATCTACATTAGATAGAAAAGCAGTATTAAGGGAATTCAGTATCAATTACACAGAAGAAAATGATATGCCGTATCCCAATTCAATTATTCCCACAGAAGACGTTAAACTACTGGAAATAATTTATTATGCTTCTATAGGAGAAGAAAAAACCGCAACCTCCAATGTAGGCAGGTTGCGGTGGAATCAGCTAATTAATGCTTTTAAACAATTATATAAAGAATTGTCTAGGGACAAAGCTTACGCTACTAAGTAATTTGTTTGAATAAATTTTTTAACTTCATGCATGAAGACGCTAACCCGATCTTCAACTGAACCCGAAAGCCTCACAATCTTTGGCGGATTCTTATATGTAGAAATATTTTCTAACCAACGATCATAGTAATAAACTACTTTATCAAAGAATGCTTTGTCTGTTGGTCTAATGCCATCTTCTTTTAATTCGAGTTCAGGTTCAATATAAAAAATAATATCATAATTTTTATAACATTTTGATGCAATAATTCCCAATGCATGCTTGAATTCATAATCATCAAAATTTTCTAAAACTGCTTGAGTATATGCTAAGCCATCTAATACACACCGATCTGCAATAACGGGGCCTTTCTTCTTGCTATATTCATAATACTTTGAAATAACAAACAACTGAGTGACTTCATCACCATCTTGATTAATAGGAAATCCTTGCTTTTGAAGATCCCTAATTGGTGATGAAATAAATTCATAATCTTTCAACATTGCATTATTCTTCAATGCATTGCATAAAGTTGTCTTACCTTGACTGTGTGCACCTGAAATACAAATATACATAATGTTATTATATAGTGTGATTACTTTCTGCCAACGATTTGTTTGAATGATTCGATGTTATATTTGATAAGCTCTAATTGATCATCATCCAAAGATGCTTCAATATTATCTGCTAATAATCCTTTTGGTTTATCTGTCAATCCCAAATCACCATTGTACTTCATGTAATTAAATCCGGCCATTACTGGATTACTAGTATCTACAGATCTAATGTTGTATATATTTTTATTATAATAATAACGAAATTCTTGTGGTAATGCACATCCCAGAAGATGATGTGGTTTATTCCAATTCCAAATACCATCATCAATTAAATTTTGAATCAATCTTTGTCGGCCAGAGACCATACGTTCGAACTTATTCTTACCTACCCCTGTCCATTCAAAATAGCTATAAGCAAAGGAAACGGCAATGTAGTCTGCATTAGCTGACATAAATTTATAACAATCAACAAAGTCTTGATATGTTTTACCTTGTGTTGCTCCAATCTTTAGTGATTTGATGTCATTATATTTTGATACAAACTTATCAAAAGATAACATAGTAGCTGCACTATCTTCCCAAACGTCTGGAACAATATAATATGTTGGTTCTAGAAGGTGGATCCATTTATAATATTCACTACTCTCAAAGGCAGTGCCTAGCTCAAAGATGCTATTATCTAATAGTACTTCGCGGTTAGCTAAAACAGATGATCTAAAAAAATTAAAGTAATTAGAATTTGTTTCAAATAAATGAACCAATGCATAATCATAATCATTATAATTTACAGAATCTTTTAAAAGACATAAAGGCGATTCATGCGATACTTTAATATTCATATAATGATTATATTGAGATACTTTTAATTTTTCAAGTAAATATTTTTGTGGAGATTCTTAAACTAGCCGGAAACTTTAAGGGTAAGATGAATGACTTAGACAGAATTGTTAAGTTATCCCAAGGCTTAATGTGTCTAGGAATGACAGCCGCATCTTTATTGACTAATCCCAAAAACTTATTTAAAGCAGTTGGGTTTATAGCTGCTACCGCTGGTAATTTAATTGCTAATGCCGTATCAGATAGGCTTTCTAAAAGAGTTGGTGATTTAACTAAGCTAGTTATAACACCACTTAAGCTTATTAGTTCTTATTTAGATAGTATAAAAAATATTTTTGAGAATCTAGATAGTGCGTATAAAAAAATTAAGCAAAAGAAAGGTGATTTAAAAGATTTTTTATTCAATACACAAAATTGTGCTGTACAAGCTGGTAATTTTTTGAATTGTATATCAGCTGTTATTGCAAAAAAAATTACTAAAAAGGTGTTATTAAAAATAGATACAGAATTTGATAAAATACAAAAAGAAGTAGCAGCATCAGTATATACGGCTGGCGGTATTTTAGAACAAAGTGCCGGGAGACAAATTCGTCAAGTAGAACGATTATCAAAACAGATAAACGCAATGTTATAATTTATGTCAATACCAACAGAAAACAAATATATATACGGATTCACTAGAGGTATTGTTATAAAAAATGATGATCCAATGGATCGTGGTCGTGTAAAAATATTTCTACCCGCTTACCCAGCTTTAATATTAAATGGGTCATATACTGAAAATAAACCGGGAATAAAAATACAACCAACAGATGCAGCTGCAGAATACTTAAAAAAAGAACCATCTACTAATAACCCAATCCCAGCTACGATTATGGAATCTATAGCAAAAATAGTTCCATGGGCCGATCAGGCATCTCCATTAATGGGAAGCGGCGGGATGGGTGTATACGACCCATCAACCAACAAGTACTATGTTGCCGATAGTGCTAGGAGCAAAAACGATTCATACCCTGCTAAAAATGCAGCAAAAATAATCAGTAATGCGGGAAATAATGATGCTAAAAATACTGGGTCCACAGATACAAGAATTAGATTTGGGACTCCTGGCCACACACATAATTCAGCTAGGGGATCGTTTTCTGTCCCCAAAGTAGGATCACATGTCTGGGTATTTTTTGAAAATGGTGACGTAAAGAGACCAATTTATTTTGCTTACTCATTCAATGATGATGAATGGAACTCCGTTTTAAAAACTACACCCGATCAACCAAGTATTCACAGGACTAGTGCTATACCGTCAGAGAGTAATACAAAATCACCTAAGCTTATTGCCGGCAAGTATACACTAACAGAAAGAGGTGGTACAATAGAAATTGTCAATACTCAAAATTTTGAAGCTGTTAAGCTTACTGACTTCCATGGCAATACATATCAATTAACCAGTCATGGTATATTCGAAAATACTGCAACTGGTAAAAATAAATCTTCACAAATATCCGGCGATTACTTTTTGAAAGTAGATGGAAATTATAAAGTAGAAGTTACTGGTGACGCACAAATAATAACAAAAGGTACTAAGCACCATGTATCGGGTAATTTAGATGATGTCAAATTGCAAACAAAATGGTTAGAAAGAAGTGAAAAGGCCAGAAAGAACGCTGCACAATTTAAAGCAAAACCCGATTTCTCTAAGTTAGCAGAAAATATTTCAAAAACAGCTGAAAAAAATGCACCTAATGATTTCTTTTGTTTGCCTAAGTTTTTAAATTTTAAATTGCCTTTCAATATACCACATACATTGTTCTTAAAAAAGCTTAATAAATTTTTAGATGATTTTAAGGAAGGGATAAAAATGGCTACTGATGTAATTAAAGATGTAAAAGAAATGTCTGATGATTTATTGAAAATTTTGAGAAATCCATTTTCATTCATCTTTAATCTCTTGGGTGATCCCATAAAATTAATGGGCATAAAAATTTGTAACGATAAAAAGAAAGAATAATATATGTCTTGTCCTCCAGATAAAAATCAAATACAAGCAATTGCAGCAGCTAAGCAAAAAATAAATTCCGCGATAAAAAAGGCTCAAAATTTTAGTGCGGGGTCTGTTATAAAAGGGATGGGATCTAAATTAGTATCCAGCTTTAAAAAAATTTTTAAAACACCTGATGTAGAAGAAAGAAAAGATCATGCATCTGTAATTGAAGAAGTTGCATCTGATCTTACTGATATTGAAACGCAAATGAATCCCGGCGGCACGGAGATTATATCTTATACTAATGATTTACACATTACAGTAGGTGGCAAATATGTATCATCACAAACAAGCCCACCAATCAGAAAAGTAGAAGGATTACCGGTTATTGAAAAAATTGAAATTAAAAATCAAAGAACAGACGCAAAGATAACTAAAGTCCCATATGTTGAGACGATGTCACATCCAATACCTTTTGGCAACTACTCTATATTAGCTAACAATAGTTATAATCTGGTAGTAGGAGCAAACGGAATAGTCATGTCCACAGAAGGTAATATGGATCTACATGCATTTGGTGTTTCTACTATATCCTCATTGAATGGACTAAATTTAACAACATCTGAAGGTAATTTAAATATTATTTGCGGGCATCATGTGCATTTAGTTGGTAAAACAGTCAACATACAAACTTGTAATGAAAATGACCAAGTAGTAATTAATAGTAATTTAGGAATCAAAAAGAATGCAGTCGTCCATGGATCTTTATATGTTGATGGTGAAATATATGCTCAACATTTAACCACACCAGCACAAACACAAGAAACAACAGAGTCAGTGGCTAAAGCATTCTTACCACCAGAACAAGTTATGGCTTATGCTGATATAGGACCATTAATTACTTGGATCATGCAAAATTTTGCTTTGATATCAGCATCAATAGCTAGCCAAATTCCCTTGGGGCCGCATGCCTATATATACGCACCTACTATACCTGCGACTTTATATTATCCTGGGATGAAATTAGCTTGCCGATCTTTTGATTATTTTGGATTAGGAGTACCAAATGGTACATTCGCAATGATTCCGGGGGGCATGGTTGGTAGTGTCACAGATCCATTCTCAATAAGAGAATTACATTACTGCGACAATGCAAATAAAGCAATAAGTGTATTGCCTCATAGTCATCATTATTATGGGCCAGCTGGTTCAAAATTACAAGGCAATGGAGATGTTAGAGATGCTGCTGCCTCAATAATTAATTCCGGTACTACCGGAGAAGCAGCAGGTGTAGTTCATGGTGGTTCTGGATTGCATGTTTAAACAATCAGGTAATCTAATCCCAACAATTCATTAACAGTGTGTGCACCACCATAGGACATAGCACTTTGTAAGTCTTCTTGTATTTCTTTTAACTTTTCAAAATATGTGAACCCATTAGAAGGTAATAACATTTTCTTTCCTTCTACATTCTTTTTGAATCCCTTATTCTCTGCGGATGCAGACCCGAAATATACTTTTTCACCGTTAATGATCTCACCAGGACTATCAACACATTGAGCAAATATACTTCCCGCCATTACAAAATCTGCACCGGCTACAAATGCTTTGGCTATATCACCATTATGTTGAATACCCCCATCAGCAATTAATTTCATAGAACTATCACATTCTTCTCTAATTCTTTTTACAGTAGAGAACATGGGTGTAAAGAATCCTGTTTTTAATTTCGTAATACAAGATTTGCCCGGTCCTATACCAACTTTAATAACATCCGCTCCCCAAGAAACTAATTCATTAGCAGCTTCGGGTGTTCCTACATTTCCGGCAATAATAGTAGTTTGCGGAAAGGTTTGTTTTAAGAATGATAACATTTCATGCATATTACGACAATCTCCGTGTGCCACATCTACGGTAATATAATCTAAAGATAAATTATCGTTCTGAATCTTTCTCAGTGTATTATAATCATCATCTTTGATACCAACTGAAATCGAAATAGTATTCCAGCCGTCTTTATTGGCATTCAAAACAAATTCATAATTATCAATGCCAAAGCGATGCATGACATAAAAATAATTATTTGATTGTAATTTATTAGCCAAATCACAATCAATAACACACTTCATGTTAGCTGGTATTACCGGTAATTGAAATCTTTTATTACCTAATACAGCATGTGTAGATAATTCAGATCTACTAGTACCATCAAAATATTTTGGTACTAGAGCAACATCATCATAATGCAGGGCTTTATTCATAAGCCCAGTATAGAAGATTAAATTACTTTGTCAACCAATCCAAACTTCAAACAAGTATCACTATCCATCCAAAGATCGTGCTTCAGAATAGAATCTAATTCTTTCATTGGAATCTTGGTATATTGCTTGTATAGATTCTTAATAAGAGACATTAAACGCTTATTATTTTCTTGACCATCATTCATTTGTTCGTATGTTCCTGCACATACTGATGATAGTTGGTGAATAAGCATAAATGCATTTTTACCAATAAATCTCTTTTTGCCCGCAATAGAAATAATAGTAGCGGCTGATGCAGCTGCGCCTTCTACATAGGTATAGACGCGACTCTTGAGATCTCTAATAGTATCTACTGTTGAAATACCAGCAAATAAATCTCCTCCATAACTATTAATTCTCAAATGAATAGTAGGAATGAAGTCTTCTTCATTCATGATCATCTTCGCTTGTTGTAGTTTACTATCTACTTCGCGAAGTAATCTATTTAATTCCGCACAAGACTGTGTATGAATATCACAATAGAAGAATATTGAATTGTCGACAGATTTAATAGAACCCGAAGATGTAATTAAATCAGCCATTGGTGGTGCTGGTTGAGCTTCTTTTAAAGGTTGCTCTTCCGTTGTAGTCAGACCCCATTTTTTTAACATTATATTAATTTATCGTATAGATCTACTTTAGCAAACGAGAAAAGCCTAGAATAAAAACTCTGTTACCGGAATCATCCAACACATCTGTAGCATGGCATTTCACTAATGTTATTTCCTCTGTAATACGATGTTGATATCGAAATGTTTCTTCAAAAGGAATTCTATTCTCTACCATATCATGCCATTTTTCTTGAACGTGGTCACGATCCTCTGGATGTATAGACAATAACCAATTATGGCCTAATGCATCAGATTCAGACATACCGGTCATTTGAATCCATTTGCTATTTACCTTTATACATTTACCCATAGCATCGCAAAGGAAATGTGCTAGCTCTAGAGTATCTAACATCGTGTAAATGAGCTTACCCTGTAATTTTATTTCTGAATAGATGTGTGTTTGGTGTTGCGCTATTTCTTTTATTGAAATGGGCATTTCTTTTAAGCTATCCAAAAAATCCTTTATATCAGAATTGGTTAATTTTTTCTTAATATAAAGATAGGTAGAGAAGAGAGTCAGTGCCGTGGATATAGCATAATACATCCAAGTAGAATGATTCTTTATGATCTGTAGGAAAAAATCTTCCATATTAGGGTTGCTGGTTGTCTTCTTCGTTATTTGCTAATTCACTAGTATCGAATAATGCTTTAAGTGAAATTAAACAGGGCATAGCAGACTTAAGAAGTACTCCAGCCCATTTTGAAGCATTCAAAGAACTAAATGCAAAATCAATTTGATCCAATTGGGATATAAATGCAATGAGAAATGTAGTAACAACATATCCCATGATTTTTGCTTTGTTCTTGTTTTCCATATTAATATTTAATCAAATTCAAGCAAAAAAAATCGCAGGATTACCCAAAAAAAGTAATCCTGCGAATATTTATTTATCTTCTTTACTTAATTTGCACTCGTTTTAATTTGTCTTTTGTTGAAGCTTTTCTTGGGGCTGTAATAGTTAATACGCCATCTTCTTGTTTAGCATTCAACAGGTCAATATCGAAATCTCTATTAACAGTATAAGATCTCGTAAATGTTTCTTCTCGTTGGCCTGATTGTGACCTAACGATTCTCTTAGCAGAGACGTAAACATCGTCTTTACCAACTTCGATAATAGTATCTTCTTTCTTTACTCCGGGAAGATCTACTTCAATGGTAAGACCATCTGCTGTAGTTGAGAAACGGGTAGTTTCTTCTGAGAAGTTTTGTAAAAGTCCTGATGGGTTCATGTTGCCCATTAAGGACCAGGGGTTACCGACAAGTTTATTCCAGAGATCATCTGCAAGTAAACCTGTCCCGACGCGTGGGATTAATGTTGTACTCATATGTATTTTTGTAGCAATTTAAAAAAATAAAAAATATGTGCTACAAAAATATTTAACCTAAGCTTAATTTTATTTCAATATTTTCTAATAAAAAATGATATTGTGGTTTAAAATAACCACGCGCATCCTTTAAAGACTCTCTGACGTACTTCGGATTTAACCAAGTTAAATGCTCTTGCAGTACACCACCACAAGGAGATTTAGATACGATGTACTGAAGAGCTAATCTTTCGTCAGCCGTTAATTTGTCTAGATTACTTCTTGCTACCATTTTTCATGTTCTTTTGGATAGCTGCACTACGAGCCTTTTCCCAACCTTCAATCTTTCCATCTTTATTGACATCATAAGCACCTTCTTCTTTGTCAGAATCTTTCTTCTTGCCTTTACCTTTCATCATCTTTTTAGGCATCTTTTTTGCCTTTTCTGCTTTCTTCTTTTTAGCCTCTTGAAACAATTCAACTAATTCATTAAATTTCATACACCTTTATTTAGTTAAATAAAATGAATAATGAAACGGAATAAAGAAGAATTTTTCAAATATAGAATAGATCCGATTGATGAAAATGGAAAATTTGACTTTGATTTTTATTCCAGAAAAGATTATTCTGAAAAGAGAAATTGCATTTTAAAATATTTAAAAGAAGAAGGTTTTTTTGAAGTAGAAGGAACCTATATATTCTATAACGAAAAGAATGACTTATTACCACACATATGGTGGGTAAAGGTAGGATAAAGAATGGAGCCGGCAGTCGGGATCAAACCGACGGCCTGAGCTTTACAAAAACCCCGCTCTATCACTGAGCTATGCCGGCAACTTTTTTAATATACAATATTATTCCCTTATATCAAGAACAATATTATTGTTTATTCTTCTTTTTGTTTGCTCCTTTTTGAGAAGACTTTGATCCTGGTTTCTTTGGTTTCTTTGTTTCTTTGCGTTGTGAATGATCTCCTTTTCCCATAGATAATTATTTATTCTGTTGCGTCTAAATAATAATGTGTACCACACCTCAGGAAACCTGCCTAAGCACCAGTATGTATGGGCGGACCTCTCACTCATCTCGCACGCCTCTGGATGGTCTCCGGCTGTCTGGTTTGGGATATCTTCTATACCTGGGAGAGTATGGGGTCTCCATTTGCTCCTAGAATCGGGAGCTGTTTATCGTAGTGTTCCGCCACATGGGGTGTCCTTTTCTCCAAATCCTCTAGATTGGTCTCCGAAAGATGCACAATTATGGGATTGTTATTCTTCGACTTTCAGTGTTATAGAATATGACTACTTAGCTGGAATGCGATGTCAAACGATACCCAATGGTGATTTCGGTAGGTATCTATTCACAGTGGTTCCCTATGGAGAAGGATTTTCGGGATACCCTGAACAATCAAAAGAGTTCTTTTTTATACAATTGGATACCGGTAGACTAGTAATACTACCCACTAATCGGGTATCCTTCCGAGACCAATCTTTCACTAGAGATGTTCAGATACCCTTAAAGGTTTCCGATACCATTTGGCGATGTGAATAAATCCGGAAACCCATTATTATAAAACATGGGTAAGAATAGTAGATTTAAATTTCAAATACTAGACTCACGTATTGATATACTTGCTCTAATTCTTTCGCCACCGATGATAGATAGACTTACTGAATGGCAATTAGAAGAATATAAAAAGAAAAAATCTACTACCTGGTACCGATTTCTAAAACATTTAGATATAGGAATAGAACTAGATTTGTCTAGTATGAAAGGTAGAGATTTGATCTACCATATAAAAGATGAAAAGAAATGGCTTCTCGCGCGATTAAAATATGGAATCTAATCCATTTAAATGTGAAAAAATACTTCAATTGTTTGGTTATGATTATTATGACCTGTGCAGAACAAGAAGAGATCCTTACTATCGCTGGGAATATCTCATCCGGGAAAAGAATATAGGTATAGCTGTTTTTGATTATGACGGTGATAAGCTCAGGCATATTTGTAATGCTCGATACACTATAGTAGATGAAAAGAAATGGTTACTAGCTAAGTTAAAGTATGGATTCTGAGTATATTGTCGACAAAAACATATTTTGTAAACTATGCCACACACCTTTAAAATCTAATAGAGAATATTGGAGTAAATGTGTAGAAAAACTAGACTTAGGCATAAGTTATGAGCCAACAAGTTATGAGCCAATCCGTTACGTTTATCTTGATGACTATGGTGACCATCGATATAGAATTGTTGACAAAAAGAAATGGTTACTCTCTAAGTTAAAGTATGGAATTTGATATTAATCCGAAGAATGATTTAGATTCTTGTTTATGGAAAATTTTTTGCGACGACTATACCTTTCCACATACCAGCTGGTCAGATTGGCCAGATTTTATAAATCAAAAAGATATGGGAATTAAATGTTCTTTTATTGAAAATAGAGCATATCTTAATTATGAAATAGTTGACGAGAAAAAATGGCTACTAGCTAAGTTAAAGTATGGAATTTGATTATAATCTTCATATAGACGATATGAATCTATTCAATCAATGTATTGATAATGGTACTTTTGTTTTTATTCCGGAGATCTATGACTTCTTTCAAAAAGAGTATATTAAGTCTAGACCCGGGCCGTACTGGAAAGGTTTTATCTTTAATAAAGATATTGGTGTAGTACCTTGCGTCAGTCATTCAAATGAAAAAATGTATAAACACTCTATACATTCTGATTATTATTATATAATAGATAAACACAAATGGTTACTCTCTAAGTTAAAGTATGGAATCTGATATTGACCCTGATATTATATTTGACACATTTTGTTCTGATTGGTACAAAATAGATAAACCAATAAGCCCGAATAATAATATGCGTCTTTTATGGAAAAAATTTATTAAAAGTCTTAATTTAGGAATTGAATGTACACAAGCATCAGAAATACGAGACGGTGATGTGTATAAAATCATAGACGAAAAGAAATGGTTACTAGCTAAGTTAAAGTATGGTTTATAAAACATGTTCAAAATCTTTTATCTATCATCCTATTAATATGGAATGGGATAAACACAGCATGAACATTCTTTACAGTGAATATTCGTACAATAAATTCTTATCAGACGTTTTTGGTCTGCGTTTTAATTTTGAATTGTTTCATAGGACTAAAGCAGACGAGACATATCATAATCATGAGTTTGATATTATCGACGAAAAGAAATGGCTACTAGCTAAGTTAAAATATGGATTCTAATTATATACAATCAGATTTAATTTGTGATAAGCTAGTCGATATTTGGTGTGAATCAAATATTAATCACTACTATGATTTCATGAAACATTTAGATATTGGCATCGTGCCTGTTGGATCTGATACAGTGATCACCGGTGAATATAAAATCGTAAATGAAAAGAAATGGCTACTAGCTAAGTTAAAGTATGGATTCTGAAACATTTTTTAATACAAATATTCTTATTGCCGTTGCTAAAGAATGGTCAAATTCTACTTATGATGGATATAAAGAATTTATTGTTTCCAAAGATTTTGGTATTGTCCACATTGAAGGAAATATCTATAAAATCATCAACGAAAAGAAATGGTTACTAGCTAAGTTAAAATATGGTTTATAAAACAAGTTCTAATACATTTTACAAACATCCTATTAATCGAGAATGGGAAAATTATAATAAATTCACAGCTGAACAAATTTTATTTGAAAATTTATACCAAGGCGATTTATTCAATAAATTCTTAATGACTCATTTCGGATTACATTTTAATTTTGAAACCTTTGATAGAATAATAAAAGTTCCTGGATTTGATATGGAAACATATACCTATGAATTCGATATTCTGAATAGTGAGAAGTTCCTTTTAGCTAAGTTAAAGTATGGATTATAAACCTTATGAATACGAAGATAATAGTAGAGTAGATGAAGCTCTTTGCGAAATCTTCTTAGATCAATTTATCAAAGAAAATGGTGTACCTAATGGAGATGGTATTGATGGCTGGTGCAAATACATTAATAAAATGAACCTCGGAATCCGCGCAGAGCCTCGCGATCTATCCGGAAAAAATACTGCAGTAACCAGTGAGCATTGGATTTATACGGTAATAGATCTTAAGATTTGGTTCTTAACTCAACTCAAATACGGTTTGACTTTTCGAAATCCTGAACCAAAAGAATAGTCTTCACTCACTCGATCTATCACATCTATATTTCTAATAGGGAATATAGAATCTCGGAGAACAACGGGCCTGTTGCGCGCTTATAGGAAATTGAGAGGATTTTTAGAAAAAAAATTTTTTGGTTCGGAGGTCCTCGGAAGGCCATTAAGGAAATCGGAGGAATTTATAGAAAAATTAATGGCATGCGCCCTCTACCGCCCGCACCCGGCCGACCTGTTTATAACACTATTTAATTACTCGCGCTCTCTAGAGACACTGTCTTCTGTAGAAGACTCCATACTTTCCATTCGAGACCGTCTACTACGTTGGCTACGTTGTCTAGACTACCTACTGTGTTAAAGCCATCGGCAAGAATAGATTTGACCTCGGGAGTTAAGTCGGCCTGCAAGAAATAAATCCGGCGGAGCAGGGCCAGTGTTTGCGCCAAGGTCTTTTGTGTCTTGATCAAGGCGACCTGTTCT
>JACCED010212189.1_pt1 | contig 32999 bp, 30 predicted proteins | sample 7455021 | NCBI WGS metagenome assembly JACCED01 (sample SAMN15323456, study PRJNA562643) | freshwater metagenome | isolation source: river surface water | place: USA:Blue River Watershed | collected 2017-08-19 | reverse complement strand
CGCTGAAACTAGCCCGCAAGATCTGCGAAAATGGACCCCTCGCGGTTCGAACGTCTAAAAGCGTCGTGGTACAGGGATTGGATTTTCCTGCAGCCAAGATGTTTGATTTGCAGCGTCCGTTGACGGATCACATTTTTATGTCTGAGGATGCTAAAGAGGGTGCAACGGCTTTTGCAGAAAAACGTAAGCCGGTTTGGCGCGGAAAGTAGATATTTTTGATGTTGTTGAGTTCAACGATTGTTTTTGTAGATAGGTACAAACATGTCCGTCACGATTAAAGAAGAAGACTTTATTTCCTCAATTGCAGATGCTATCCAGTTCATTAGCTACTACCATCCTGCTGATTACATCAAACACTTAGCGCGCGCGTACGAGCGTGAACAGAGCCCGGCTGCCAAAGACGCGATCGCCCAGATTTTGACGAACTCACGCATGAGCGCAGAAGGCCGTCGACCGATTTGCCAAGATACCGGCATCGTCAACGTGTTCCTTAAAATTGGTATGGATGTTAGGTTTGATACCAAACGAACAATGCAGGAGCTGTGCGATGAGGGTGTTCGTCGTGGCTACCTAAATCCTGAAAATCCTTTGCGCGCATCGGTTCTAGATGATCCAATCTTTTTGCGTAAAAACACGAAAGACAATACGCCCTGTATCGTGAGCGTAGAACTTGTGCAAGGCAACAAAGTTGATGTTCAGGTCGCAGCGAAGGGTGGTGGCTCAGAAAACAAATCGAAGCTCGCCATGTTGAATCCCAATGACTCGATCGTAGATTGGGTGCTCAAGACTGTCCCCACAATGGGAGCGGGTTGGTGTCCTCCTGGCATGCTGGGCATCGGTGTCGGCGGAACCGCCGAGAAAGCGGTGCTGATGGCGAAACAGTCGCTCATGGAAGACCTCGACATGTACGAGTTGCTTGAGCGCGGACCCAAAAACAAAATAGAGGAGCTCCGTATCGAGCTCTACCATAAGGTCAATGCGTTGGGTATTGGTGCGCAGGGCTTAGGCGGCTTAACCACTGTGCTCGATGTAAAAATTCAAACCTTCGCAACGCATGCAGCCTCCTTCCCTGTCGCAATGATTCCGAATTGTGCAGCGACCCGTCATGCGCATTTTGAACTAGATGGTTCGGGACCGGCACATCTGCATCGTCCTTCACTGTCCGATTGGCCCGATGTGCACTGGGCGCCTGATTACAAATCCTCAAAGCAGGTCGATTTAAATAAGTTGACGCGCGAAGAGGTTGCAAGCTGGAAGCCAGGTCAGACGCTCTTGTTAAATGGCAAGATGCTGACTGGTCGGGATGCTGCACACAAGCGTATTCAGGATATGTTGGCCAAGGGCGAGAAGTTGCCCGTTGAGTTTCATGGTAAGACGATTTACTACGTTGGTCCCGTTGATCCTGTTGGCGACGAAGTGGTTGGTCCTGCTGGCCCAACGACCTCAACTCGGATGGATAAGTTCACCGATATGATGCTTGAGCAGACTGGTTTGTTTGCCATGATCGGAAAAGCCGAGCGTGGTCCAGCAACGATTGACTCGATCCGTAAACATAAGTCAGCCTATCTGATGGCCGTTGGTGGAGCCGCGTACTTGGTGTCAAAGGCCATCAAAGAGGCTAAAGTCATTGGCTTTGCTGACCTTGGTATGGAAGCCATCTACGAGTTTGATGTTGTGGATATGCCAGTCACTGTCGCTGTCGACTCAACTGGTACCTCGGTTCACACGACGGGTCCAAAAGAGTGGTCAGCTAAGATTGCTGGGATCCCGGTCGTCACCGCGTAAACGTGCAAGCGCCATGTCTCGAAGTTTCACGCGTTGAAACTTCAAGCCATTGGCGCTTTGTGTTGCGGGGAATGCGTCAATAAACCACAAGTGCGCAGGTACTTTAAAAGCGGCGAGTTGCTTGGCCATTTGTGCGCGTATTAAGTCAGGGTCAGGGACAGGATGATTTTTCTTGATAGTCGCGAACGCGACTGGCCTGGGTTGCCCATTGATTTCGACTCCAACCACCTGAGCACTTTCAATTCCAGGTTGTTCCGCCAATACGTGTTCGATCTCAGTCGGGTCGACTAAAAATCCACCAAGCCGCATCGTGTCACCGATTCGGGATAGGTAGACGAAACTTGTGTCGTTACGTATATAGCCGAGATCGCCGGTTTTGAAGTAACCATCGACCGTGAATGCGCTCGTCGTTGCTTCTTCGTTATTGAAATAGCCTTTGAACAATGTGGGTGAGAAGATCTCGATTTCGCCGGCCACGTGCGGTGGACATAATTTGCCTGTCTCAGGATCTCTCACGCGGACGTGAGCGCGCGGACTCGCCGCAGGTGTTCCGCCGCCAAGGGCTCGCTCTTCAATCGCAAGGTCTTGTCGTTGCAGTGAAAACAGCGCATGCACCTCGCTCGAGCCATATAAGCCACGAAGCGGCAAACCTCGACCGCTAAGTTCGCGCGCCAACTCAATAAAACGCGGACTGAATGACGCAAAGCCGAAAAGACGCAAACTAGGGAAAGGAATAGCACAGGTTGTAGCGCGCTCTGCAGCATTCTGATCGACGTATTCAATCATCCTGCGCAACATTTCGTCACTACCAAATACATGCGTCACATTCTCTGTTTGTATGAGGCTCGCTGCGCTTGCTGCATCAAAAAAATCCATTAGTACAAGCGGCATACCTGAAGCGATCGCAGCCAACGCACTATTGAGGCCAAATACGCCACAAAAGGGAAGAGCGCATAAAAGGCGATTGTCCGGCTGTTCAAAGTTATAACTTTGGGCAACATCGTATGCATGCTCGGTCAGCGTGCGCTGCGAGTGCATCACAAGCTTTGGGCCTTTGGTGGTCCCAGATGTTGTGAAGAATGCCGCTAGCGCATCCGGTTGCCGGATGGCTTCGACATGAGTCAGTGTCGCGCTTGAGTTTGGTGCGGGGGGCGTTAAAAATCGTTTTGCAGGCTTGCCAAGTAGCTGTGTCGGCGCGTCTTGGTCCGCATCAAGCATGATGACTTTTTGTAAGTGCTGTAGAGACGCATGATCTACGCCTTGCACAACCTGGGCGAAATCAATTTTTCGAAAATTGAGCTGGAGGATAAGAATCGATGCTTGCGAATGGCTCAGAATATAGTGAAGTTCGTGGCTGCGATATTTTGTATTTACCGCTACCAGTACGGCATTCAGTCGAGCAAGTGCAAAAAAAAGCACGAGCCATTCAGAGCGATTAACCAGCCATACCGCTACGCGGTCCCCACTCTTTACACCCTCTGAGGCAAGCCAAGTACTGACCTGCACCACCTGGCTATCAAATTCGCTGTAGCTCAGCGCATGTCCGTCTTGAATCAGAATGCTGCGCTGAGGAAACTGCTGAAGGTGATTTTGGTAGAGCGAGCCAAGCGTACCGACTGTGGACATCTCAATAGAGTTCCATTAACTCGGTGTTATTGCTGAAGGCATCTGGCGTGCCCTCTCGAATGAGCTCACCAGATTTCATCACAATGACTCGATCAGATATCTTGAGTGCTTCACGAACGTTTTGTTCAACAATCAAAATCGACATCTTACGTTCTTGTTGTAGCGCGCGGATGGGTCCAACCAAATCTTGGAATAACTTTGGCGCAAGGCCAATTGAGGGCTCATCAAGTAACAGACAGCGGGGTTGGCTCAGGAGCGCACGCCCGAGTGACACCATTTGTTGTTGTCCGCCTGAGAGTGTGCCAGCGCGCTGTTGATAAAACTTTTTGATCATGGGCAGCACACTCATGACCCAGTCTAATCGAGCAGCTTGCTCCCCTGCAGGGATGCCATTTGCCCAAAAGCCCAGCCGCATAATCTCTGCGACGGTGAGTCCCGGGAATACGCCTCGACCCTCTGGTACCAGCGCGATACCGGCAGCATTCATGCCGCGGGGATCAGGTCGCTCAATCGCTTGCCCCTCGAGCATGATGGTTCCGTGGTTTAGTGGCACGAGTCCGAAGAGTGCTTTCAGCAGAGTCGACTTCCCAGCACCGTTGTGTCCGATCAGGCAAAGCACTTCGTTGTGCGCGAGGGTAACGCTGAAGTTTTCTAATACAGGTCGTCCACCATAGCCTACACGTAGGTTCTTTGCTTCAAGAAAATTGCTTTGGCTCATGAGCGGTCTCCAAAATAAATCGCCGCTAGATGTGGATCTTTCAAAATATCTTGCGAACTACCTTGGGCCAGCAGTTTGCCTTGATCAAGGAACGCTACGCGGTCCGAGAGCTTGATCACGATGTCCAGGTTATGTTCGATGATGCATATGGTGATGCCTCGCTTTGCGTAGTCGCGCAAAAGCGCAACAAAGCGATCAAAGGACCGCGGGTCCAGACCAGAGGCCGGCTCATCGAGCAACCAAAGTTTTGCTTCGCTCGCCATGATTCGAGCTAGACTTAGAAACTTGCGTTCAGCGTAGGCAAGGTCTACCGCGCGCTCTGCACGCTTCTCAGTTAGTTGCGTTTCGTCAAGAATCTCATTGACACGCTTTTCTGCTGCCTGTCTTCCGCCCTGCCATAGCCAGCTGCTGCGCTCCATCACTGTCATGATATTTTCTTCGACAGTCATTTGACTAAAGAGTCGCAAATCTTGGAAGGTGCGAGCGATACCCATACGGGCAATACGCCAAGGTTCGATCCCTTTGAGCGGCTTGCCTAACCAATGAACGCTACCGCTTGATGGGATGAGATGGCCCGTGATCAGATTGAATAGAGTTGTTTTACCCGCACCATTTGGTCCAACTAGCGTCGTAATGACACCTGCAGGCAGATCGAGCGTGACATCTGAAATGGCTTGTAAGCCGCCAAAGTTCTTATTGAGATTACGAATCTCGAGCAGAATTTCTTGATGATTGGTTGTGGTCATGCCGACTTCTCCCGGCTACGGCCACCAACTAGCCCACCTGGACGGAACATCATGAGAAGCATCATCGCTAGTCCATAGATGATTTGCTGAATCGTGCCAAGTTCTGCCGGAGGTAGGAAGGGTAGATAGGTCAGTGCAGCCGGTAGAGACATCAATAGTGCAGCGCCGACGATCGGACCAAATAATGTGCCGGTCCCACCAATAATGACCATTGCCATGAGGAGAATCGACATTTCGAGCGTGAAACTCTCGACGTTAATAAAACTCATGTAGAAGGCGTATAGACAACCGGCGACCCCTGCAAGCCCTGCCGATACCGCAACGGAGAGTGTTTTGATCGCGTTGACATGTTTGCCGTAAGTTTGAGCAGCCGATTCACTATCTCGGATGGTCATGAGGCTACGACCAAAGCTACCCCGCACCAATAGAGCGGTAATACCAATCAGCAGAATAAGGACGCCGAGCGCAAGCGCCAGAAAAGCCAAGTCGTCGTTAAAGGTATAGCCGAGTATTTTGGGTCTAGGAATGCCAATCATGCCACCTAAACCGCCCGTCGCAGATTTCCATTCTGAGAAAATCGTCACGCCGATGACCTGAAGTCCGAGCGACGCTGCGACGAAATACTCACCACGTACGCGCAGAGCAGGCAGCGCGAGTGCCATAGAGAGTATGGCGGAAATTGCTGCGGAGGCGCCCATGCAAAGTAGCAGGGAGTCGGACGCATTCAGGGCGATATAGGCAGTGACGTAGGCACCGACACCAAAGAAGATGGCATGCGCAAGCGAAAAGATACCGGCATAGCCCATGATGAAGTTTAAGGTCAACGCCAAAATGGCGTTGATGCAGAAAAGTACAGCGATGTTTTGTAAGTAGGCAATCATGGTGTGTTCCTCTTCACGACACTACAGCTCGACCGTACACGCCACCAGGACGGAACAGGATGAACAAGAACAAAATAACGAACGTCACAGCCTCGCTCCACTGCGGATCGATAAAGGCCAGACAGAGATTCTCAGCGAGACCAAGGAGCATTCCTGCAACCGCCGCGCCCCGTAAACTGCCTACGCCTCCCACAATCGTCGCTGCAATACTGATGAGCATAATGTGGTGACCCATCGCGGGGTTCAAGCCTGACGTGGCTGCGGTCAAAATCGCGGCTGGTACGACCAAGATTGAGCCGATCAAAAAGACATACTGTGAAAGTCGTCTTGGTGTGAGACCGTACACTTCAATGAGCCCCGGGTTTTCACCCAGTGCTCGTAAGGCGATACCGAGGTTGGTGCGTGTCAACAGCCACTGCAGGATTGCGAATGAGATCAGCGCACAAACAATGACGACTCCTGCGATCGGTGCGATAAACAAACCTGGAATGACCTCTAGGCTTTTGCTGAGTGGCGTAGAGACGGTCACCATGCCGCGCCCGAAGACGATGGAGATGACGTTCTGCACGACGATTGCTGCACCGAAGGATGCAACAAATACCGTAAAAAAAGAGCCCTCGTGACGCTGAATAATTGCGTACACGTAGCGATCAAGCAGTACACCAAATAAACTGGCAGCTACCGCCGAAGCAATGGCGGCTAAAGGCCAAAACCAGTTCAGTACTGAGTAGCACTCATAAAAAATAAAGCCGGCAATCGTAAAGGTTGCCCCATGCGCTGCGTGAAAAATCCGGGTCATGCCAAAGATCAGCGAAAACCCTGCTGCAATCAGCGCGTAAAGCGCGCCGGTTTGCAGGCCATTGGCTAGGAGTTGTGCAAACAACATGGGGCGTCTTCCTATTATTTTCCAGCGAGTACGACTTTGCTTGTTCCGTCACCAACAACTTCATTGATTTGGATCGGTGACTTTACAGTGCCGTCGTCTGCAAACGATACCTGTGCTCCAACAAACTGGAAGGATTTCGTTGCTTTGCGCTGAGCCAATATGTTCTCGCCTGTGACAGGTTTGCCGGCTTTCTCAAGGGCAGCTGCTAAATCAGCAAATGTCAGAACAGCGTTGTAATAGTTCAAGACATACATGTTTGGCTCTTTGCCGTATTTCTTTTTGTAGTCTTCCTCAACGCGTTTGGTCAGGGGATCATTTTTGTCGGCCGTCACTTGCTGGCTTGTGTAGTACATGCCTTTAGCTTCCGGAAGTGTCAAAACAGAAGGCAGCGACATGGCTGAATAGCTGGCCAGAGGCTGGCTAATGCCGTTGTCACGCAGTTGTTTGACTAGCTGTACCTGCTGATTTCCATACGTTGCGATGTAAACAGCGTCAGGCTTTGTGTCACGTACACGTGCTGCCACGCCAGAGAACTGTTGTGCGGTCGTTGGAATCGAAAATGAACCAACCAGCGTGCCGCCGGCAGCTTTCACTTCCTTGCCCAAGTCCGTCAAGATCGCTTGTCCCAGTGGATCGTCAACGTAGATCAACGCGATACGCTTAAAACCCTTCTCTTTTACGAGGAAGGGAGCCATGGTGATGACTTCGAAGTTAGCGAGCGGAATGGTGTTCCAGAAGTATTCGCCTAGCGTGGCAAGATCAGGGCCCACACCGCCGCCGTTCACCATCACTGTTTTTGTACGTGCGCCGATCGGTGCTATGGCTTTTGATACGCCTGTGAAAGCTGACAGAACAAAAGGAACTTTGTTGACGTTCACAAGTTTGTTTGCCGCGATCACGCCTTGCGCTGGAAGAGCCTGACTATCTTCGTAAACGATCGAGAGTGTGCCAGAGAGTTTCTTGTCAGCATTGATATGCTCAACCGCAAGATTGGCGGCCGAGCTAAACACCTGACCGTATTCCGCATTTGCGCCGCTCATCGGGAATGCGGCGCCGATTGTGTAGTCTTTCGCGAGTGCAGGGCCCGCTAAAGCTGTCTGGAGTAGAGCCAAACCTACAAGTAGTTTTTTCATGGTGTTGTGTCTCCGGGTTGTAAAGAGTGAATGCTATGTCGTGCGTAATTCAGGACCTGCCGAGAATCTCTTTGAGAATCTCATCAGTATGTTCGCCGAGCATGGGAGCCGAGCGCTTGTATTGGATGGGGGTTTCAGAGAAACGCATCGGACTCGCAGTGGTTGGCGCGGTCCCAGCAGCCGGGTGCGGAATGTTTTTCCAAATATCCCGTGCGATGACTTGTGGATGCGCAAATACTTGGTCAATGGTTTGAATTGGGCCGCAAGGGACCCCCACCGCTTCAAGTTTTGCGATCCAAACATCGCGCTCACCTGTTTCCATTATCTTTTCAAGGAATGGAATCAGTTCCCCGCGATTCACGATGCGCGCACGATTCGTGGCGTACTTTGGATCGGTACCGTATTCTGGGATGCCAAGTGCATTGCAATAGGAACGGAACTGCGAGTCATTGCCAACTGCGACAATCATAAAACCGTCCGAGGTTTTGAACACTTGGTAGGGCACAACGTTTTGATGGGCGTTTCCTGCCCGCTTCGGTGCTTGACCCGAAGTCATAAAGTTCAGATTCTGATTGGCAAGCATTGAAATATGACAATCAAGCAAGGCGATGTCGAGGTGTTGCCCAAGCCCGCTGTGGTGACGTTCTTGTATAGCGGCGAGGATAGCGACCGACGCGTACATGCCTGTGATGATATCGGTCACGGCTACGCCCGCTTTTTGTGGGCCACCACCCGGCAGGTCGTCACGTTCACCGGTGATGCTCATGAGCCCGCCCATGCCTTGAATCATGAAATCATAGCCGGGCCGATCGGCGTAAGGACCTGTTTGTCCAAAGCCCGTAATCGAACAATAAATCAGCTGAGGAAACTCGTCCTTCATGCTGTCATAGTCGAGGCCGTATTGTTTGAGACCGCCGACTTTGAAGTTTTCAACAAGGATGTCGCAGTGCTTGGCAAGCTCTTTGACGAGTTTCACTCCTTCGGCGCTCGCGAGATCAATCTCAATAGAGCGCTTGTTACGGTTGGTGCTTATGTAGTACGCCGCTTCAGTTGTGTCCTCTCCGTTTTGATCCTTGAGGTACGGAGGCCCCCATGCGCGAGTGTCATCGCCTAGCTTTGGTCTTTCAACCTTGATGACGTCTGCGCCTAAATCAGCGAGATTTTGGGTGCACCAGGGGCCGGCGAGTACGCGGGAAAGATCTAGGACGCGTATTCCAGAGAGGGGTGCTCGACGGGTCGTATTGTGTGAATTTGAAGCACTCTGCGTCATGCTTTGATCCCAGCGAAGCCATGGCTCAAGACGACAACGTCGCGCTCAGCAACTTTTGCTCTAAAGCGAACCGCGTCTTTGCCGTCTTTCCAGATTTCGCATACCAGGGTCTCACCTGGGAATACTGGCGACGAAAAGCGTGTGTGCAGTGCGGTGAGTTTTGATGCATCGTTGTTGCAGGCAGCTTGAACGATCGCGCGCGCTGCAACGCCGTATGTGCACAACCCATGCAAAATAGGTCTTGGGTAGCCAGCACGCGTGGCCACCGCTGGGTCTGCGTGTAGAGGGTTATTGTCGGCACACAAACGATAAATCAACGCCGCTTGTGGAAGAGTGGGAATTGAACAGGTCATGTCAGGTGCGCGATCTGGAGTCGCTTCCAGTGCGGCTGGGCTCTCATCTGATTGACTTAACCCACCATCACCACGACAGAATGTTGTCGAACCTAAGGTCACGAGGTGATTGCCATCGGCATCGTGAAGCGTCCGTTCGCTCACGACTAAAGCGCCTTTGTCGGCGCCTTTATCGATTACATGAGTGATCTTTGTACGCCCGATTACTCGACCAGCAGCTGGAAGTGGGCGATGGATTGTTAATCGCTGCTCACCATGAACAAGCTTGACCCAATTGATGCCAGCTTTGGGATCTTTCATCCAAAAACCCGGATAGCCTAAAACGACTGCCATCGTTGGGAAGGCTTGCAAGTTTTGCTCGTACACATACTTCAAGTGATCGGGGTTGGTGGGCTCTTGGCCGAAACCAATGCCGAGTGCGTACAAGATGCTGTCGTTCTCGGTGTAGGTGCGATCAACCTCTGGAAATTTCCAGTTTTTTATGAGCTGATAATCCATGATTAGATTGGGTCCCAATCAATAGCGTCGGGCGAGCGCTCGAGTGCCATGAAGTGGTGCTTCATCGCGGGCGCTGCAATCTCAGCAATAGCTTCTGGTGTCCAGCCAGTGCTCATATGTACTGAGCGGATGGGGCGTGGCTGACTAAACAACATAATTTCATTGGCACGTACGCCGAAGATTTGTCCAGTCACTTCGCTGGCTTTTTCGCTTGCGAGGTAGACAGCCATCGGAGCAATCTTATTGGCCTCCATTTTTTGTAATTTGGTGACGCGTGCTTTTTCTTCGTCAGTGTTTGCAGGGATTGAGCTTGTCATCCGGCTCCAGGCGAACGGGGCGATACAGTTTGAACGCACGTTGTAGCGCGCCATGTCCAAAGCAATCGATTTAGATAAAGCGGCGATGCCTAACTTGGCGGCAGAATAGTTCGCTTGACCAAAGTTGCCAATCAGACCAGAGGTCGATGTCATGTGCACGAATGCCCCCGATTCTTGCTCACGGTAGTAGTTCGCTGCGGCACGGCTGACATAAAACGTGCCATTCAGGTGAACGTCGATAACCTGTGTCCACTCTTCCTCGCTCATCTTATGGAATACGCGATCGCGAAGATTGCCTGCGTTATTGACCACAATATCGATACGTCCGAAAGCTTGCACTGCAGTTTCGATGATGTTGTTTGCCGTTGCGCGTGTTGCAACGCTGTCGGTGTTGGGCACGGCTTGGCCGCCGGCTTTGATGATCTCATCGGCGACTTGTTGAGCAGGACCTGCGCCCGTTCCTTCGCCGGTCAGGCTCGCACCGATATCATTGACCACAACTTTTGCACCGGCCGCAGCCATGGCAAGTGCGATTCCGCGTCCAATTCCGCCACCTGCACCCGTCACAACTGCTACTTTGCCTGCCAACATTCCGCTCATCACTGCTCTCCTGAAAATCGATTGTGCGATACCTTACCGCATTCGGCATGCTGCATTGCAGAACGCCGTGCGCTTTGATGTGTTCCCGAACAATAGTAGATTCATTCCTGTGAAACGGGTATTCATAATTTACTAGGGCTGAGTTTGTCGTTTTGGAAATGCTCGAGTCGAGGGTAGACTGTCGCCTGTTCATGCAGGGATTACCCTGAGCTTTAGGAGAGAAAAGTATGTGGCAAAGTTTGATGGGTCGTGCGGCAACGGCAGCGATGGCTTCGGCCCTAGTGCTAACAGGAGTGGCATTGGCGACTGCGCCATCGAGTGCGAAGGCTGCCTGGCCTGATAAACCCGTGAACTTTATTGTTCCGTTCCCGCCGGGCGGACCCGTTGATACGACCGCGCGCTTAACGACTGCAGCGTTATCGCAGATGTGGTCTGTGACCACGCCAATCGATAACAAAGCTGGAGCCGGTGGCATTGTGGGCGCACAGGCCGCTGCGAAGGCTGCGCCTGATGGATACAACTTTTTCTTTGCGGCGATTCATCATGCAGTGTTGCCCAGTTTAAAGAAAAGTTTGAGCTACGACATTCAGAAGGACTTCGTTCCAGTGGGCATGGCTGCGCGTTTTCCGATTGTGTTGGTCGTGCATCCCTCGCTTCCAGTGAAATCGGTGGCTGAACTAATCGCTTATGCGAAGGCCAATCCTGGCAAACTGTCCTACAGCTCATCTGGAACAGGCGGTGGAACACACTTGGCTGGTGAGTTGTTCAACAGCCTTGCTGATACAAAGATGCAGCATATTCCTTATAAGGGCAGTGCGCCGGCGATGCAGGATCTGGTTGGTGGTCAGGTGCAACTGATGTTTGCCGATGGCCCTTCGGCCTTGCCGTTTATTAAAGCGGGCAAGATCAAAGCGTTAGGAGTGGGTAACCCAGAGCCGTCAAAGTTTTTCCCTGACGTTCCCACGATTGCGGCAGCAGGGTTACCAGGTTATGAGGCGTATTCCTGGACGGGCGTTGTTGCACCTGCGGGCACGCCGGCAGACATCGTGAAGCGCGTCAATGCTGATATGGTGCGTGCCCTATCGGACCCGAAGACGGTAGCGGCTTTGATGGCGGCTGGCGCAGAGCCTGCGCCAGGTACCCCAGAAGAGTTCAAAGCCTTTTTGGCGAACGAATTAAAAAAATGGAGCGCCACAATTAAGAGCGCCAATATCGTTGCCGATTAAGTTGCGCTAGTCAGGATAAATTTTTCCTTTTGTGACAACCGCTTCCCACATTTTGTATTCGCGATCGATTTGGCTCTCCAGGTCTTTCGCGTTGCCCATATCTACAGTGTAGCCACTGGCTTGCGCGGCTTCTTTGAAGCCCGCGCTGCTCTTGGCGGCCACGACAGCCTTCGTAAGTTTGGCAACAACATCAGCCGGTATTCCCTTAGGTCCGATCACGGCAAACCATCCCAATACTTCGTAGTCCGCGATGCCCGCTTCAATCATGGTGGGCACATCCGGAACGCTTGGATTACGTTCTTTCGAGGTCACAGCGAGCGCACGCGCTTTGCCACTCTCGACAAATGCCTTGCCCGTTCCGACGATATCAAACATAAAGGTCACCTTGCCGCCAATGACATCCACCATTGCTGGCGCATTGCCTTTGTAGGGAACGTGTAGCATTTGTGTGTTGGTGGACTGCTTCAAGAGCTCTGCCGACAAATGATTAGAGCCACCGAAGCCTGCCGACCCGAACGACACTTTGTCGGGATTCTGTCGGGCGTAGTCAACAAGCTCTTTGACGGTTTTAACGTTGGTTTGCGACCCAGCCAACAAGATGTTTGCATATTGGACGATCGGGCTGATCAGCGTGAAATCTCTCCGCGGATCAAATAGCTTGCTACGCTGAACAATAGGCGAAATAGTCAGGCTTGGGCTCGCGACGTAATTTAGTGTGTAGCCGTCCGGAGCAGCTTTCGCCGTGGCGTCGGCTCCGATCATTCCGCTCGCTCCCGCACGGTTTTCGACGACGACCGATTGATTCAGTTGTTCGCTCAGAAATTTTGCAAAGACGCGACCTGATACATCGACTGGTCCACCGGGTGGGTACGCAACGATAAGCTTGATTGGGCGATCAGGCCAATTCGCCTGCGCAAGTGCGGTTGAGCTGATACCTGCAGTGAGAAGTGCTGTGCCGATTGCGCCAACAAGTCGAGTAAGTTTGTTTGTGGTGAAGTATTTCATTGTGTCTCCGAATCGCATGGAATCGTGTTTTTGATTACTGTTGATAGCCTACGTTTGGTCTTAATTGATTTTGGCGCCGGAGTCTTTGACAGCCTTGCTCCACATTTGCAGTTCCGACTCGATATGTTTGCCAAATTCCGCTGGAGTGGAGCCGACCATTTGGTAACCGTTTGAAGCGAGTTGTTCGCGGATTTTCGGATCTTGTGAGACCTCGGCTAACGCTTTGTTCAGGCGCTCAATCGCCGCTGTTGGGGTACCCGCTGGCGCCAAAATTCCGTACCAGACGTTGACTTCGAACCCGGGCAAGGTTTCAGCAACAGTGGGCACGTCTGGGAGAATCTCCGTGCGCTTTGCTCCGGTGACAGCAATCGCTTTGAGTTTGCCGGTTTTTACCTGCTGATACGAAGTCGAAATGCTGTCAAACATCAGTGAAACTTCACCACCCAACATCGCAATCACTGCAGGACCGCTGCCTTTGTAGGGGATGTGAACCATTTGCGTGCCAGTCTTGCTTTTAAATAATTCCACCGCCAGGTGGCTGGTATTGCCGTTGCCCGCTGAGGCGTAAGAGAGTTTGTCAGGATTCGCTTTGGCGTAGGCGATGAGTTCGGGAATCGTATTGACGGGTGTCGATAGCGGTGCCGCGACAAGCAAGGGTAGCGTTGCAACCAGTGACACGGGTGCGAAGTCTTTGCGTGTGTTGTAGGGTAGGGAAGGGTAAAGCGCGTCGTTAATGGCGTGCGCGGTCAAAACCATCAAAATAGTATTGCCATCGGGCTTTGCTCGGGCTAGGGCTTGTGTTGCGATCGTGCCGCCAGCGCCAGCTTTGTAATCAAGAACGATTGTTTGGCCGAGTTTTTTTTGTAACTCAGGAAGCATGGGCCGAGCCAACATGTCTGCGCTGCCGCCGGGAGGGTAGGGAATGATCAGCGTGATGGGTTGGTTGCTTGTCGTTTGTGCTTGTAGCGTGCAACTCGCGATAACTGCCATTGCTGCTAGAGTAGTCTTGGCTGAGGCCAGGATCTTATTTGTCATAGTGATGTGCTCCTGATAAAAACGGCGCCTGCGGCGCCGTTTGATTGCAACGCGTTTCGGTATAAGTGCTATCGATCGTAAACAGGCTTACCTTGCGCGTTACGACGAATCACCGACAGCTTAGACGATGCTTTGATAGGTGCGCCAGTCTTTTGCTTAAGGGTTTCCATGGATAGGCCCTCAACAATAGCGCGAACTTCGAAGCCGTCTGGCGTGATGTCAATGATGGCAAGGTCTGTGTAGACCTGATTCACTACCCCGGCTCCCGTTAAAGGATACGTGCAGGCTTTCATCAGTTTGGGTGTCTGATCTTTAGCGACGTGCTCCATCATCACAATCACGTTGCGCGCCCCGACAGCCAAATCCATGGCGCCGCCGATTGCGGCAATCGCGTCCGGACCTGAGGTGATCCAGTTTGCGAGATCGCCATTTGCTGCAACTTGAAAACCACCGAGAACCGAATAATCAAGATGACCGCCGCGCATCATCGCGAAGGACACCGTATGCTCGGTGATTGAGGCGCCAGGAAGTAGAGTGACAGGTGTGCGACTTGCGTTGATGATATCGAGATCGATTTCATCGCCGACGGAAGCGCGACCCATGCCCAGAATGCCATTTTCGCTATGAAGCAGTATCTCTCTATCTTCTGGGAGATAGTCGGCAACCTGCGTGGGCATTCCGATGCCAAGATTCACCACGGATCCGTCAGGAAAGTCATTCGCGACGAGGTAGGCGATTTCGCCACGTGTAAGTGGTTTGAAGGTGCTGTTTGAAGTGCTGCTCGCTGCGTTGCTCATCGCTCCCCTCCAATCGCTACGACTGATTGAACAAAAATTCCTGGCGTCATGACGTGTTCCGGTGCGAGATCACCCAACGGTACGATCCGATTGACCTGTGCAATCGAATGTTTTGCAGCCATGCACATGACCGGACCGAAGTTTCTAGCTGCCCACCGGTAGGTCAGATTTCCCCAGCGATCGCCGAGGTGGGCCCGCACGAGTGCGAAGTCCCCTGACAAGGGCTGCTCCATGATGTAGCCTTTGCCGTTGATCACGCGTTGCTCTTTGCCTTCGGCGATTAAGGTCCCATAACCGGTAGGGGTAAAGAATGGTCCCAAGCCAGCGCCGGCAGCGCGTAGGCGCTCGGCCAAGGTGCCTTGGGGCATGCATTCGAGCTCAACCTGACCTGCGCGATATGCGTTGGCGAATACGTCAGAGTGTGCAGGACGCGGATGCGAACACACAATCTTCCGTACTCGACCAGCCTTGATGAGTCCCGCGATACCGGTTTCATGGGTGCCCGCGTTGTTGCTGATAATCGTCAGCTCGCGCAGTCCCTTATCCATGATTGCACTCATCAGTTCAAAGGGAATGCCCGCGTCACCAAAGCCACTCACCATCACGGAGGCGCCGTCTTGAATCGGCGCAATCGCCTCCTGCAGTGACTGCTTAACCTTGTCCAGCATGATTACTCCATTTGCAACTTAGCGGCTTCAACAATCTTTCTCCAGCTTTCGCGCTCTTTGTCCATAAAGGCGCCGAACTCAGCTGGGGTGTTGCCGCCAGGTACACCGCCCATCGAGGCGAAGCGTTTCTGAATATCAGGCATCTCCAACACTTTTTTGGTGGCCTGTTGAATCTTGTTCACAATTTCCGGGGGAGTTCCGGCTGGAGCCACGAAGCCGAACCAAGCGGTCACTACCATGTCTTTGATGCCTGCTTCGGCCATCGTAGGAACATCGGGGAGCTGTGCAGAGCGCTCGGCACCGGTGACCGCCAACGCGCGGAACTGACCAGATCGAATGAACTCAATGGAGCTGGGCAAGTTATCGATCGCGAACGTCACTTGACCTCCTAAGAGCGCAGCGACTGCTGGACCCATCCCCTTGAAAGGGATGTGTGTGACGGCCATGCCAGTGCGCTGGGCAAACATTTCTGCTGACATGTGAGGTGACTGTCCCGTCCCGGATGAAGCGAACGAGTAGTTGCCGCGAGGGTCGTTTTTGATCGCGTCAACGAGATCTTTAACGGTTTTATAGGGTGACTTACTGTTGACTACTAAAACATTCGGTACCGAGATAACCAATGTGATGGGGCTGAAATCGGTATGCTTGTATGGAAGCTTTTTGTACAGACTGTAATTGATACCGTTCGGGCCAATGTTGCCAAAGCCGATCGTGTAGCCATCTGGAGGCGATTGCAAGAGCGCCTGAGTACCAATGATGCCGGCGGCTCCTGCGCGGTTTTCGACCACGACCGTGGTGCCGAGTTCGGCGCCTAACTTTTCGCTAAGTAAGCGTGCGGTGATGTCGGTCGTTCCGCCAGGCGCTGCCGGAACAATCAGACGTATGGGCTTGTCGGGCCAAGCAGCTTGTGCCGCTGGAGTCAGTGCGAGGGCGCACAGGCTAAGTAGGCTAGCTCGTAGTAGGGTTTTCATGAGTGGTCTCCTTGAAAGAAGTGTTTTTAGCATTTTGTTGGATTGTATGGGGTGTCGAGGATTTTTACTTCCTGAACGCTGGGTTCCAAAATGCAAGAAGCTTTGGATACTGTGGGGCGTTAAGATTGTGCGAATAGGAGAATACTTATGGATCTAACTTGGACCCCAGAAGAGCGTGCCTTTCGAGAAGAGGTGCGCGCATTCGTACAAGCAAAGCTTCCTGCAAACTTGCGGGCTAAGACCTTTGCGCATCATCGTCTCAAGCGCGAAGACTACGTCACATGGCACAGATTGTTGGCCGCGCAAGGCTGGGGTGCGCCGAGTTGGCCGATTGAGTACGGCGGCACTGGTTGGAATCCACTGCAGCGTTTAATTTTTGAAATTGAATGCTTCAAGGCGGGGGCGCCTCGCTTGCTGCCTTTCGGCCTGGGTATGATCGGTCCCGTTCTAATGAAGTACGGTTCACAAGCGCAAAAAGATCGATTTCTATCGCGCATCATTACCGTCGATGATTGGTGGTGCCAGGGTTACTCTGAGCCTGGATCTGGCTCGGACTTGGCGTCCCTAAAGACGCGTGCCGAGCGAGTCGGTGACCGCTACATTATTAACGGACAAAAAACCTGGACAACACTTGCGCATCACGCGGATTGGATGTTTTGTTTGGTTCGCACGGATCCCACCGCGAAGGCGCAGCGCGGTATATCCATGATTCTGATCGACATGAAACAGCCTGGCGTACAGGTTCGCCCAATCAAGACTTTAGATGGTAGCGCCGAAGTCAATGAGGTGTGGCTAGAGAATGTCGAGGCGCCGGTTGAAAACTTAATTGGCGAGGAGAACGCTGGTTGGACATACGCGAAGTATCTGCTTGGGCATGAGCGCAGTGGCATCGCGGGGATTGGGCATTGTCACCGAGAGCTCGCGATTTTGAAGTCTTTGGCTGAGCGCATGATGGCGAGCGGTGAGTCCGTAAGTTTGAACCCACGCGTACGAGACAGCATCAATCGCGTTGAAGCGCAGGTGCTGGCGCTCGAGATGATGGTGTTGCGCGTTGCGGCAGATGAATCAACCGAGCCTGGCCCCAAGGCTTCGATCCTTAAAATTCGCGGTTCGGAATTACAAATGGAGCTGGCAAAGTTACAGATGCAAGTTGCCGGTGCAGAGTCTTGGCCGTACGACCCAGAGTGGATGTTTGCGGAGTCAGCGTTCCATGGGCCGGGCCCAGAGTATTCGGCTGCCGCTGCGGCTGCCTATTTTGATATGCGCAAGACAGCGATTTACGGCGGAACCAATGAGGTTCAGAAGGGCATCATCGCCAAGCAGATTATTGGGGTTTAGGAAACATCATGGATTTTTCATATTCAGAAGAACAACGTATGTTGACCGACAGCCTCAGAAGGCTTGTCGCTGATGAGTGGACGCGGCCGAAACGACGATCCCGTCTGGGCGGGCTCGATTCCGCAGCATGGAGCAGCCTTGCTGAGCTCGGTGTGGGTGGACTGCTCGTTCCCGAAGAGTTTGGAGGGTTTGGTGAAACGCCAGCAACGATGCTGGCTGTTCATCAAGAGCTAGGTCGCGGCCTGGTGAGTGAGCCAGCCATTTCTAGCGGTGTCATGGCCGTCACTTTGTTGGGAAATGCGCATTGTGAATCGCTCAAGCAGCGGTGGCTTTCAGCGCACGCAGAGGGTGATGCAATCCTAGCAGTTGCTTGGCAAGAGCCTGGTGAACGAGATGCGCAGCGTCCGCTTTGCACGCGCGCAACGACAGTGGCCGATGGGTATGCCTTAGACGGACAGAAAATTCTGGTCTGGCATGGTGCAGCGGCAAACGCTGTAATCGTCTCGGCATTGCTTGAGGGTGAGCCTGCCTTGTTCATGGTTGAGCAAGGTGCGAAGGGCTTGTCTTGCGAGGATTTTCCGACGTTCGATGGTGGGCGCGCAGCCACACTGCGTTTCGATCGTGTGGTGGTGGCAAAAGATCAGCTTATTGCAAAGGGTGAAGAAGCGCAGGCATTGCTTTCGCTTGCGATCGACTTTGGAATTACTGCCTTGTGTGCACACGCGTGCGGTGCGATGGCTGCGTTGACTGACAGTACGATTCAGTATCTGAAAACCAGAAAGCAATTTGGACAGCCATTGGCCGCCTTCCAGGTTTTGCAGCACCGCTTAGGTGATATGTTGATCCAGACCGAGATGGGTCTTTCCATGACCTATGCAGCAACGATTGGCCTCGCAGAGCAAGATCCAGCCAAGCGGGCGCGAATGGTATCGATGGCAAAAATCGAGGTCGCTGCGGCGGCGCGCTTTGTGGGTGAGTCGGCGGTGCAGTTGCATGGTGGAATGGGTGTGACCGACGAGCTAGAAGTAGGCGATTTTTTTAAGCGATTGACTTATGTCGATTTGCTGTTGGGTGATACCAATTATCACTTGCAACGTCTGCAGGATTTAACCGTTTAAAGATCAAGGATGATGGATGTCTAGTACTGACCTGAGTGCGTGGCTGGGTAAGCAGCAAACTGTAGTCGATAGAATGGATCCCGGGCATGCGGCACGCATTGCGGTGACGTTGGGCGACCCGATCCCAGGCGTGGGAATGCGGATAGCGCCGTTGTGGCACTGGGCTTTTTTTCTGGAGACGGTGCCGATCGCCCAAACGGGGCTGGATGGACACCCTGCGCGCGGAAGCTTTTTGCCTCCGGCCGATAATCGCAACCGGATGTGGGCGGGTGGTCGCGTTAGCTTCAATGGCTTGTTGGAAGTTGGTGTTGAAGCCCGCAAAACGTCCACTGTGACGGCTATTCAAGAAAAAAAAGGTCGTACGGGCTCGTTGCTGTTCGTCACCGTCAAACACGATATTGAGCAAGGTGGAAAGCTTGTTGTCAGTGAGGAGCAGGACATTGTGTATCGCGAGCCGAGTCCACCGAAACTGCAGGGCACGGAGCCCGCGCCTGTCTCACAATGGAGTGAGCCGGTAGATCCTAGCCCTGTACTGCTATTCCGCTATTCGGCGGTGACCTTTAACAGCCACCGTATTCATTACGATCATCCTTATGTCACGCAAACCGAGGGCTATCCTGGTTTAGTGATTCATGGACCGCTCATTGCGACGATGATGTGTCGTGCCTTTGCACATGCGCATCCCAACGCATCTTTAAAGCACCTCTCTTATCGTGGCTTGCGTCCACTCATTGCGCCGAAAGCCTTCTCCGTTGCCGGTGCGGTAACTGCGCCAGGTGAAGCCAAGCTCTGGGCGGAGCAAGATGGAACCCTGGCCCACCAGGCTGAATTGAGGTTTGAGGCATGAAGAATGTGAAGCCACGCCCTTTAGATGGGGTAACAGTCGTTAGTCTTGAGCATGCTATTGCGGCGCCATTTTGTACTCGGCAGCTTGCTGATAATGGCGCGCGAGTAATCAAAGTTGAGCGTCCTGGTGTGGGAGACTTCGCACGCAAGTACGATGAGCGTACGCATGGTATGGCGTCGCACTTTGTGTGGACTAATCGTTCGAAAGAGAGCCTGACACTGGATCTGAAACATGAGCAAGCGGGACCTATTCTCGAAGAGCTTCTGGGTCAGGCTGATGTCTTAGTTCAGAACTTGGCTCCAGGTGCTGCAGCGCGGATGGGCTTATCGTTTGAGGCGCTACACAAAAAATTTCCGCGTTTGATCGTTTGCGATATCTCGGGTTACGGAGAGGGTGGGCCGTACGAAACGAAAAAAGCCTACGACTTGCTTATCCAGAGTGAAAGTGGCTTTATCTCCGTGACGGGCTCGCAGGACGCGCCAGCCAAGGCTGGTTGTTCAATTGCCGATATCGCTGCAGGCTCGTATGCCTATTCGAGTATTTTGAATGCGCTGCTCTTGCGTCATCAAACGGGCGTGGGGAGTCACCTCGACGTTTCGATGCTCGAGAGCATGGTTGAGTGGATGAGTTTTCCGCTGTACTACGCGATCGATGGTCAAACTCCGCCTCCTCGCGCGGGCGCCGCGCATGCAACGATCTATCCCTATGGTCCATTCCCTGTCGGTGATGGCAGTAATGTCATGCTTGGTTTGCAGAATGAACGCGAGTGGCAAGTGTTTTGCGACAAAGTTCTGGGTCAGCCTGATCTTGCAACCAATCCGCAGTACGACTCCAACCCAAAGCGTGTCGCGAATCGCGAGCACTTGCGCGGATTAATCGTAGGTGCGTTCTCAAAAATGACCATCGATCAGGTTGTGCAAGCACTTGAGGATGCGCAAATTGCAAATGCGCGCGTCAATGAGATGAAAGACGTTTGGGAGCACCCTCAATTACACGCGCGAGGACGCTGGACGAACGTGGGTAGCCCAGTGGGGGCCTTGCCTGCATTGTTACCACCTGCGACAAATAATCAGTTCGAAGCGCGTATGGATCCGATCCCGGCGATTGGTGAACACACTGTAGCGATTCTTAAGCAATTGGGCGTGAGCGACGAGGTGGTCGCGAAATTGCGTGCGGATAAGGCGATCTGAATTTCGCCTTCCGTGAGGGTTAAGAGAGAGGCGAGAGTCTCTGGTCCTCACATTGCTTTAGGAGCGTTTCGATACTGCCTTGGGCTAGTGTCAGATTTCCGGCAATGTCTTGCAGCGGCCTGAGTACAAACGCACGCAGATGCATGCGCGGATGTGGGATGGTCAACGCAGGACTGTTCATTATCAGATCGTCGTACAGCAGGAGATCTAAGTCCAGGGTGCGAGGTGCATTGATGTAAGGACGCTCTCGACCGTGGCGGTGCTCGATTTTTTGTAAGGTTGCAAGCAACTCATGTGGGCCGAGTGAGGTGTGGACACTCGCCACGGTATTGACATAGTCCGGCCCGCTCGAGTCGATGGGCGCACTGGAGTAGTAGGGTGCAACCTTGACCAGTTTGATTTCAGCGGTGGCGTCAATTTCGTTGAGCGCTTGTTGTAGCGTCTCTTGTGCCTGTCCGAGATTTGCGCCTAAGCCGATGTAAGCAAGTGCAGGCATTGTTCTACCATCACTCTTGCGATGTGACAGACTCATTGCGGCCAGTGCCTGCAGGACTGCGACGACGTCGTCGGCTCCTACTGCGCGGTGTAGTTGTGGTAGCGTCCTTCGGTAGTCGACTCAGCTCCTCGAGCATATCTGCGCGACCCGCGTCGTCGGCGTTTGCTAGATCCATCCACCATTGTGCAAGCACGCTATCAAATTGATGCGCCGCTGCGCGCAGCTGAAGAAAATCTACAGCTGCACGGAAACGGGGTTGTTCAAACATACGCCAAATGGATTTCGGCAAACGTTTTTCAAAACGTGGTTGCATGAACCATATTTCACGCATGTCCGCACTGAAGCGCTTTTGGATCGCCAGTTTCTCGGTTTGTTCGTCAAGAACTGAGTCGGCGGCGTCCATCAGCGCCTGGATGCTGGGTTCGCCTGCTTGGGTACGCTTCTTCCAGCGAACATCGACTTGATTCCAAAGGAGGGCCGCAAATAAGAAGCTTGGGCTGACCGTTTTGCCGCTACGGATACGATGGTCTGTGCGATCCAGGGCAAGTTCAATAAACTCCTCGCCGCCTGGTTGTTCAAGGACGACATCTAGTAGAGGCAAAATTCCTTGGTGCAAACCGTCTTGCCGCAGTTGCTGTAAACAGTCCATTGCGTGACCGCACGTCAGCAGTTTGAGCATTTCATCGAATAAACGAGAGGCCGGTACATTTTCGATTAGCTCAGCCATCGATTGCAGCGGCGCCCTTGTATCTGGATGAATCGTACCGTTTAATTTCACGGCAAAACGCACCGCACGCAACATACGCACGGGATCCTCGCGATAGCGCGTGCGTGGATCACCAATCATTTTGATTGAGCGTGCCTTTAAATCCTCCACGCCGTTGTGATAGTCGATCACTTCTTCTGTTGTTGGGTCGTAGTAAAGCGCGTTAATTGTGAAGTCGCGTCTTGCTGCATCCTGAGCGTGTGTTCCAAATTCGTTGTCACGCAAAATACGGCCGTGGTCATCCGTTGCTTGCGATTCGGACGCGGGCGCGCGGAACGTGGAGGTCTCAATAATTTCTTGACCAAAGACAACATGCACGAGTTGAAAGCGGCGACCAATAATACGTGCGCGACGAAAGAGGGGACGAATCTGCTCGGGAGTCGCGTTCGTCGCTACATCGAAGTCTTTTGGTTCGAGACCAACAATCAGATCGCGTACAGCCCCGCCTACGATATAGGCTTGAAAACCTTCATGTTGGAGAACTTCACAAACTTTAATTGCATGTCGCGACACGTTGCGCCGATCGATGCCATGCTTTGATCTTCCGATCCGACGCATTGTCGGGGGTTGTTGGCCTAACAGTTTGCCAACAAAGCGTTTAAGAGTATCGGTGATCATCAAGATTTTTTATCAGACAACTGATTAAACAGATTTAGTACAGGCCAAGTGCGCTCCTGGGCAACCGCCAGCAAGCCCGGGCTTGGGTTCGTGGCAATTGGGTGGGTGACCACTTCTAATAAAGGAAGATCATTCGAGGAATCGCTGTAAAAGTGCGAGGTCTCAAAGTCTTGCAGTGTCTTACCCAAGCTTGCGAGCCAGTTTTGAACTCTGATTACTTTGCCATGCTTGAAGCTTGGCGTGCCGGCTATCTTTCCGGTGTAACGTCCGGCTTTGTATTCAGGTTCCGTTGCAATAAGCGTTGGTATGCCAAACGCACGTGCGATCGGGGAAGTGACAAAGCTGTTTGTGGCGGTGACAACTGCGCATAGATCGCCCGCCTTCAGGTGTTGCTCTACCAATGCAATCGCTTGCTTTGTCATGGCAGGACGAATCACCTTTTGCATAAACTCCTCGTGCCAAGCTGCGAGCAGATGGGGTGGATGCGCGGCAAGCAAGCCCAGCATAAATTCAGCCGCTTGCTCAGCGGTGAGATCGCCTGCGTTGTAGCGGTCCATGAGCTCTTGATTGCGTCGTAATGCCTCCGCAGGATCGCCAGCGCGACCAGTCTCAGCCATGAATACGGCCCATTGATAATCGCTATCCAACGGAAGTAGTGTGTGATCTAAGTCGAATAACGCAAGTTTTTTGTGGGTCATGATTGCAGAAATTCTCGGTCAGCCAGCATCGTGCGTACGAGTGGTACGGTAATCGTACGGTGCTTAGACAGGGAGTAGCGGTCTAGTGCATCGATTAAGGCAAAGAGCTGACGAATGTCTCTTGAGTAATGCGTGAGCATCCAATCAAGCACGTCAGACGAAAGCGGTAATCCTTGCTTTTTAGCGTAAGTCGCAAGGGCTTCGGATTTATCCGTATCTGAGAGGGGCTCGAGTCGAAAAACCAGATCCCAGCCTAGTCTTGTGCGTAAATCCTCGCGCAAAGACATCGACAGCGGTGCTCTGTCGCCGGTTACGACGATTGCGAAGGCTGACGCCGTCGAGGCTGACTCCCGCCATCGATTGTACAGGGCAAATACGGCCGCCTGCTGCGCTTCGTCCAGGTCCTGAATATCGTCTATGGCGATGACTTCAGCGGCTTTTTCCAGTGTTGGGTTGGTTGCTAAGGCCATCATGGCGTTGGCGGATGTGCCCGCACCAAGCAATAAGGTCGGCCGTAGGCCGGCTAAGGCCCTTAACAGGTGGCTGCGCCCAGATCCCGGCGGCCCCCATAAATACAGTGCTCGCCCGCGCTCCAGGGCCGTTAAGGCAGCTATGGCGGGGGCGTTCGCGCCTGCCACCGTCGCACTGAGCGTCGGTCCTTGGGCAGGGATGACTTCCAGAAGTAACTGCCGACTCATCGACTCATCGTAAAATTGGTAAAAATCAAGCTTCAAACCCCACAATTGTCACACAACAGCGACTTTTTCCCATGACTCAACCACAAGCTCCCCTTACCTACCGTGATGCTGGCGTCGATATTGATGCAGGCGATGCCCTTGTAGACCGCATTAAACCAATGGCTGCGCGCACAATGCGTGAAGGGGTCCTCGCGGGGATTGGCGGCTTTGGGGCGCTCTTTGAAGTCCCTAAGCGCTATAAGGAGCCTGTGCTCGTTTCTGGTACGGACGGCGTAGGTACTAAGTTGAAGTTGGCTTTCGATTGGCAACGGCATGACACCGTAGGTATTGATCTCGTCGCAATGAGCGTGAACGACATCTTGGTGCAAGGCGCTGAACCCCTGTTTTTTTTAGACTATTTTGCTTGCGGCAAGCTCTCTGTTGACGTGGCGGCGCAAGTTGTTGGCGGTATCGCGAAGGGTTGCGAGTTATCTGGTTGCGCCCTGATTGGGGGTGAAACCGCTGAAATGCCGGGAATGTATCCAGACGGCGAGTACGATTTGGCAGGTTTTGCGGTGGGTGCTGCTGAAAAATCAGCACTCATTGATGGTAAGTCCATCCAGCCCGGTGACGTGGTCTTGGGCTTGGCGTCAAGTGGTGCGCATTCCAACGGCTATTCGCTACTGCGTAAAATTTTGCAACGCGCCGGCACCAAGCCGGATCAGGATTTCTTTGGTCAGCCGCTGGCAGATGTGGTGATGGCGCCTACTCGACTCTATGTCAAACCTGTACTGGCGGTCATCAAGCAATTTGGTGCGAAGGTAAAAGGATTGGCTCACATCACGGGTGGCGGTTTGCTTGATAATGTACCGCGCATTTTGCAGTCAGGGCTTCAAGCGAAGTTGCACCGTGACGCATGGCAAATGCCAAAGCTTTTTACTTGGTTACAACAACAGGGTGGTGTGGCGGATACCGAGATGCATCGTGTGTTCAATTGCGGCATCGGTATGGTTGTTGTGGTGAGCGCCGCCGACGCAACTGCGATTACTCAGGCGTTGGTCGCTCAAGGTGAGACCGTTTACACATTAGGTGTTATTCAGGGGTGTCAGACGACGGATCCGCAGACTGTCGTGGTCTAACGATATCTCGCAAGATCAGACACTTCTGATCCTAACAGCTCACCGACTCGCTGAATAACGCGGTCAGTTGTTGTGGATGTACAGGCTTCGATGGTGGTCCGCTCTGGCAGGCTGCGTAGCCAAGTGATTTGTCGCTTGGCCAATTGTCGCGTCGCCGCGATAGCCTGCATTCGTGCCGTTGAATAATCGACCTCACCCTCAATAAAACTCCATAACTGTCGGTAACCCACACAGCGTATGGATGGCAGGTTGGTGTGTAAATCACCGCGTGCGTGCAGTGCTCTCACCTCTTGCAAGAGGCCCATGTCGAGCATTTGATCAAAACGATTTTCGATCGCCTTATGAAGAACACTTCGTTCCGTAGGCTCGAGGCTTAGAGTCAATGTCTGAACGGGTTGATCTTGTTGATTATCTGCATTGAGCAGTGTCGACATCGGCGTGCCAGTAATCTGCCAGATTTCTAACGCCCGTTGGATGCGTTGACTGTCATTTGGTGACAGCCTGTTTGCTGTTTCGGGATCTATCTGGGCCAGCGCTGCGTGCATTGCCGGCCAGCCAATCGTTGCAGCACGACGCTCAAGTTGGAGGCGAATTCCTGGATCGGCACTGGGCAAATCGTTCAATCCGTCGCGCAGCGCCTTGAAATACAACATCGTTCCGCCAACTAGGAGAGGAATATTCCCGCGTCCACGAATTTCTTTTACGCAACGTAGCGCGTCTCGGCGAAAACTTGCTGCGGAGTAGCTTTCAAGCGGATCGAGGATGTCTAGCAAATGATGTGGTGTCTCGAGACGTTCTGTCCGAGAGGGCTTTGCAGTTCCAATATCCATGCCTCGATAGATTGTGGCGGAATCGACATTGATGACTTCGATTGGCCAGCGCTCTGCAATCGCACGTGCGGCAGCGCTTTTACCCGAGGCCGTCGGGCCTGCTAGACATAAAAGAGTGTCAGATACTTGTTGGCTCATTGGCCACGCAAAAAGAATTTGTCTAGCTCCGAGACGTTCCAATGCACCCACGTGGGACGTCCGTGATTACACTGATCCGCGCGTTCCGTTTGTTCCATTTGTCGTAATAGCGCGTTCATTTCTTCGATCGTCAATTGGCGATTCGCTCGGACTGCACCATGACAAGCCATCGTCGCTAAAAGTGTATTGCGCTGCTCGGTGAGTAATCGACTCGCACCGACTTGTTCGAGATCACGCAGAACACCGCGTGCAAGAGCTTCGAGATCGCCACGGGCGAGTAGCGCAGGAACCGAGCGTAATGTAAGGGCTTGTGGACCTGATGCGGCCATTTCGAAGCCGAGTGCTGCAAGCTGCTCTTTACATTCTTCGGCAAGGGCCACTTCCTTCTCTGTCACTCGAAAAACCACAGGCACCAATAACGCTTGTTGTGGCAATGTCTTGGTGTCGAGAGCTTGTTTGAGCTGTTCATATACAACGCGTTCGTGTGCTGCGTGCATATCGATCAACGCAAGCCCCGAGCTTGTTTGCGACAAGATATAAATTCCATGTACCTGCGCGAGTGCGCGACCTAGTGGCCAGGCGGGGGCCTCTTGGGCTGCAGGCTGATAGAGCGCTTCCCAAGCGGGTAGTCCTCCGGATACGCCAGTCGGCTCGCGCAGATGTAGGGCAGCTTGAGACCCTTGATGCCAAGAAGGGTCGGAAGTTGAGGGTGGGGCATTGAACAGGGCTGCCGGACTTTTTACCCCGCTATCGTTTGTGAGGGGTGTCCATGATGTTGAGGGCTGACCGCTCATGCCGATGGCGTTTATCTGATGTGACCCGGCCGTACCCGCAAGCGCATGTGTGACCGATTGAGATACAAATCGATGGACTGCTCCGGTATCGCGAAATCGTACTTCGTGCTTGGCAGGATGAACATTGACATCGACGGCGCTCGGATCGATCTGTAAAAACAAGACGAAGGCGGGTTGACGGTCGCCATGTAGAACATCTGCATACGCACTGCGTATAGCGTGTGACACGGTGCGATCGCGCACATGCCGACCATTGACGAATAGGAACTGACGATCTGCACGCGCACGCGCCGCTGTTGGGCGTGTAATAACCCCGAGCAGCGAGATTGGACCGCTCTCGGCGTTGACCTCAATCCCATGTTCGTTGAACTCATCTCCCAGGACGTCGCTGATGCGTTTAAGTGCCGAGGCAGGCAGCCATTGACGAACTGCGCGATCGTTATGAAAGACTCGAAAGCTGACGTCTGGGAATGCCAGTGCAATGCGTTCGATCGCATCAATGCAGTGACCAAACTCTGTTGCCTCAGCGCGCAAAAATTTTCTGCGTGCTGGGACAGCATCAAACAAATATTTCACCTCTACGGTTGTGCCCTGTGCTCCAGCCGCCGGCGCAGGTTCGGTTGTGCCGGGCGCTAATGACCAAGCGTGGGCCGCATCGCGTGTGCGTGAAATAAGTGTGAGTTGTGAAACGGCCGCAATGGATGCAAGCGCTTCACCGCGAAAGCCCATCGAGTGCACTGATTCAAGTTCATCCAGCGATGTGATTTTGCTTGTGGCGTGACGCGTGAGGGCCAAGGCAAGTTCGTTTGATGGAATTCCAACACCGTCATCAATTACTGCGATTCGTCTGATGCCGCCCGCCTCTAAGCGGATTTCTACCGCTTGTGCGCCAGCATCTACTGCATTCTCCACGAGTTCTTTGAGAACAGAGGCCGGGCGCTCGATCACCTCGCCGGCCGCGATTTGGCTGATGAGTAAGTCGGGGAGGGCGCAAATTGGACGACGGTTCGACATGGTGGGTGCAACAAACATGAAGCACCTATTTTAGAGCCTTGTCGAGGCTCCTGCGCTTAAAAGTTAGCGCGAGGCGATGAGGTGCGGGTTTGCGACAAAGAAACGAGTGATGCCGCCATGCAGTGCTTGGGCAAACTTGTCTTGAGAGCTTGGGCTACGCAGCATGCGCTCTTCTTCGGGATTGCTAATAAAAGCTGTCTCGACGAGTATTGATGGCATGTCAGGTGCCTTGAGAACCGCAAAACCAGCAGACTCAACTTGTGGCTTATGTAAACGATAGACGTTTTTGAGTTCGTCGAGCATTCGAGTCGCTAGATTGGTAGAGTCTTTGATTTGTGCTGTGGTCGAGAGATCGAGCAAAATTTTTGCAACGTTCTGATTCTGTACGCTCAGGTTGATTCCACCAATCAGGTCGGCGGCGTTTTCCTTTTGCGCGAGCCAGCTGGCGGCTGTGCTTGATGCGCCGCGCTCTGAAAGTACATAGACAGAGCTGCCGCCTGCAGTTGGACGGACGAAGGCGTCAGCGTGAATTGATACGAATAAATCGGCTTTTACGCGTCGCGCTTTTTCGACGCGTACATGTAAAGGAACAAAGTAGTCGCCATCTCGGGTCAGATAGGCACGCATGCCGGGTGTGGCATCGATACGTGCTTTCAGTTTTTGTGCAATCGCCAGTACGACATCTTTTTCGTAAGTGCCGCCTTTGCCGATTGCACCGGGATCTTCACCGCCGTGTCCTGGGTCCAGCGCCACAGTAATCGTGCGGCCGCGTCGGTTGTTTGGTTGCGGAGCGACTTTCGCTTCGAGCGGAGGGGCAATCGAATTTGGGATGACGGGCGCGGGCGCCATGCCAGTTCCTTTTGGATTGCGTCCAATGTCTTCCAGGATGCGCGCGAGAGGATCCTCTTCCATTTTTTGCGGGTTCTTTTTTAGAAGCGCCGCGAGGGGATCTTGCGCGTTTTTCGGATACAAATCGAGAACCAGTCTGAACTTGTAATTGCCGACTGGTTTGAGCGTAAACACTTGCGGTGCGATCGCTTGTTTTAAATCGAACACAATACGCACAACGTTGGCACGATTCTGTGCGACGCGCAGAGAGCGAATGTATGGATCGTCTGGTCGGACTTTACGTACTAGCTCATTGAGTGCAGGGTTGACATCCATGCCTTGAATGTCAACGACCATACGATGTGGATTCTCAAGCGTGAAATGTTCTGCACGTAATTCGCTGTCGAGCTCGAGTGTTACACGTGTGTAATCGTCAGCGGGCCATGTACGCACCGCAAGCAATTGCGCTGCCATTGCAATGCGAGGCACAACAGGAAGCAATAAAAGGGTCGTGGCGGCGCCTAAAAGGCGACGTCGGCTTAGCGCTCGTGTGTTTGACGAAGGCTCGTCAAAAGAGGAGGCAAAGCGTTGATCCATGAAAGCCCTTTTTCTGAATACGCACTAAGAGTCGCTATGCGGCCTGATCCGGCATAACTGAGCTCAATCAACAAGTCTGGGTCGCTCAGCAAATTGCCCGCGCGCTCCGGCCATTCAATCAAAATGAGCGCATTGTTTTTAAAGAGATCGCGAAAGCCAGCATCTAACCAATCGGCATCTTCGCTAAATCTATAAAAATCAAGATGATAGAAGTATAAGTTAGAAACTTCATAAGATTCAAGTAGTGCGTAGCTTGGACTCTTAATTCGGCCAGAAATGCTGCACTGCCGCAAAAAAGCGCGAACCAAGGCCGTCTTGCCTGCCCCTAAGTCGCCTTTTAGGTGTATGCGCCCGCCAGCCAAGGGACCGGGCAGCAGTTTGCCCTCAGCAGTTGGTTTCAGATCCGCAGCAAGATTTGCAAGCGCTTGACCAAGTGTGTCAGTCGCATGTTCATCAATAAGCTCTACGGTGAGTGTGGATAGCGTCATGTTGTTTTATGAGATGAGCGATAGCCAGAGAGGTAGCGTGAGAGCCGAGAGTGGAGTGCCGATTGAAATCAGCAAGCTGACTGCGCGCGCATCGCCACCCATGCGTACTGTCAATACATAGGCAGCCGTAGCCGGAGGCATCGCTGCAAATAAAATTAGCATTTGTCTTTCGACCGTGCTGAGTGCGAAATAGTCACAGATCAGCCACGCACAGATCGGCAAAAAGATGAGCTTGATCGCGAGCATCCAACCAATAAGTTTGAAATTTGTTTCACCGGGCTCCCATAGCAGACTTGCGCCTACGCACAGTATCCCCAAGCCAATCGCCGCGACGCCGAGCTTGCCAAACAAGATGTCTAAAAATTGTGGCAACTGTAGGCCGGCCAGATTGAATACCAGACCGAGGACTGTGGAAACCAAGAGAGGGTTGCGTAATAACGCGCCGACGAACCCCACACCTTGATGTCGCGCGAGTGCGTAAATTGCAGCGAGGTTCACGATGGGGACAGCAAGGCCGACGATTAAGGCCATTACCGCTTGGCCAGATGCTCCGGCTAAACCGGGTGCTAAGGCGAGTGCAATGTAGGTATTAAAGCGATAGCCGCATTGCGCGAGCGATGCCATTGCCAAAGACGGTGCCCGAAGAATTGGCCATGCAAGCCACGACAGGATGATTCCGCACGCTGCAACAGCTGCTGTAGCAAAAAATAATTCCGCAGCGGTGCTCATGGATATCGGCACGCGAACAATTGATTGGAACAGGAGTGCGGGAAATAATACGTAATAAATCAGCTTTTCAAGGCTTACAAAAAAATCACGTGAAAAGCCAAGCTTTCGATTCAATACCCATCCAAATATGATGATGAGAAAATCTGGCAGGACAAGCAATGCGGCAGACATGAAATGAAATTGCTCGTAAGAGAAATGGATGGACTGAATGCTACTATTGTCTGGCAATGAGTGCATCTGAGTCCGCCGCAATTAGTGCTTTTATCGATGCCGTCTGGCTCGAAGACGGGTTGTCGGCCAATACACTCGCGGCGTACCGTCGCGATCTGGTTGCGTTTGAGCAGTGGCTAAAGATTGAGCGCGGCATGGACATCGATCACGCGCAAGCGGGTGATCTGCAGGCTTGGTTCGCAGCGAAACATTCAGAAACGAAACCGAGCACTGCGAACCGAAGGCTCGCCACGCTTCGGCGTTATTACTTGTGGGCGCTCCGTCATCAGCGCGTCCAGATCGATCCTTGTTTGCAGTTGACCTCGGCGCGCCAGGCCCTGCGTATTCCCAAGACACTGTCAGAATCGCAGGTTGATGCCTTGCTAAAGCAGCCACCGCTCCATACGCCGCGCGGGTTGCGTGATCGCGCAATGTTGGAAGTTCTCTACGCGACTGGTCTGCGGGTTTCGGAGTTGGTGGGCTTGGCGGTGCTTGATGTAAGTTTGGGAGACGGTGTGGTGCGGGTGGTGCAGGGCAAAGGCGGTAAGGATCGTCTCGTTCCGCTCGGTGCTGAGGCTGCTCACTGGATTACCACTTACTTGAAAGAGTCCAGGCCGGCGCTCATGGGAGCCCGTACGGCCCCGGCGCTGTTTGTCACAGCGCGAGCTCAGCCTATGACACGTCAGTCATTTTGGTTGCTGATTAAGAAATACGCGATATTGGCGGGTATCCACGCGCCTTTATCTCCGCATGTACTGCGCCATGCGTTTGCGACCCATTTACTCAACCATGGCGCTGATTTACGTGTTGTGCAGATGTTGCTTGGCCATGCAGACATCTCAACGACCCAAATTTATACGCACGTGGCACGTGAACGACTCAAATCACTACACGCCCAGCACCATCCGAGAGGCTGATTCGGGCGACTCAAGGTACGCACCTTGCTAAACTAGGGCTACGCCGCCGTAACTCAGTGGATAGAGTACCTTCCTCCTAAGAAGGGAGTCGGACGTTCGATTCGTCTCGGCGGCGCCATTGACTCTCTTTTACGCATCACCACATCATGACGCCACACGCAGAAGATCGTAATCCCGGCTTGCTGGATAACCCCTTGGCTCTCAGAACGATTCTGTTGGGCACCTTGATTGTGCTGCTTGCGATGGGTATACGCGCCACGATCGGTCTGTTTATTCAACCGATGGGCTTAGAGCGAGGGTGGGGGCGAGAAGTATTCTCAATGGCCTTCGCTTTGCAGAACTTGGTCTGGGGGTTTGGGGCAATTGGCGCGGGCATGATGGCGGATCGTTTAGGCTCGGGGAGAACGATCGCCTTGTGCGCTGCGTTCTATGCGTTGGGCTTGCTGGGAACACGCTTCTCCTCATTGGAGCTCGAGTTTTACTTGAGCGCTGGGGTGTTGATTGGTTTGGGGCAAGCGGGTACGACCTTCGCTGTAATTCTGCCGGTTATCGCCCGGACAGTTCCCCTGTCATCGCGTAGCACCGCCATGGGCATTGCAAGCGCTGGTGGATCATTGGGGCAGTTTTTGGTGGTTCCCACCGGACAATTATTGATTGACTCCTTGGATTGGACTGGTGCCTATCTTGTGCTGTCAATGGTGTTGGCGGCTACGCTGCCCTTGGCATGGTTTTTACGTGGTAAGCCCGGTGCAAATACCGGACCGCAGCAGTCTATGTTCGCTGCTATCGGGCAGGCTTTGAGGCACCCCACGTTTCACTTTGTGTTCTGGGGCTATTTCGTTTGTGGATTTCACACGGCATTTATCACTTTGCACCTGCCGGCCTTTGTCGTTGATAAGGGATTGAATGCAAGTACGGGTGCGTTTGCGATTGTATTAATTGGCTTGTTCAATGTGTTTGGTTCCTTCTCGGCTGGCAAGCTAGGTGGAACCCATAGCAAGAAAAATCTGCTGGCAGGTTTATACGCATTGCGTGCGGTTGGATTGATTTGG
>JACCED011390118.1_pt1 | contig 33009 bp, 27 predicted proteins | sample 7455021 | NCBI WGS metagenome assembly JACCED01 (sample SAMN15323456, study PRJNA562643) | freshwater metagenome | isolation source: river surface water | place: USA:Blue River Watershed | collected 2017-08-19 | reverse complement strand
GTGCTCTCCCGTGACAGTGCCCCCAAACTCAACGCATCGCTCGAGAATCTCCGCACCAAATAACTCGGCACGATGGAATTCTCCAGGGTTGGCGGCATCAAACAGAATCAAGGGATGCAGGTTGCCATCGCCCGCATGAAAGACATTCATGCAGCCGAGGTCGTATTTCTTTTCCATCTCTGCGATGGCCTTGAGCATCTCGCCCAGTCGTCGTCGCGGGATAGTGCCGTCCATGCAGTAGTAGTCCGCCGCAACGCGTCCTGCCGCAGGAAAGGCATTCTTGCGACCCGACCAGAAGCGCAGCCGTTCTTCTTCGGTCTGCGAGACCCGAAGATCCGTGGCACCGCTCTTGGATAACACGGCCTTCATGCGCTCGATCTCTTCAGCGACCTCTTCCGGAGTGCCATCGGATTCGCATAAGAGAATCGCCGCGGCATTCAGGTCATAACCAGCGTGGACAAACTCTTCTACGGCACGCGTGGTCTTCTGATCCATCATCTCAAGACCTGCGGGAATGATGCCAGCAGCAATCAGATCGGCGACCGCATGACCGGATTTCTCCACGTCATCGAACGACGCCATGATGACCTTCGCAAGCTGCGGCTTGGGCACTAGTTTGACCGTAATCTCGGTGACCACAGCCAGCATGCCTTCGGAACCAATTAAGACAGAGAGCAGATCAAACCCAGGAGAATCCAGCGCCTCGGATCCTAGTTCTAAGGTCTCACCTTCAATCGTGATACCGCGAACACGCAACACGTTATGCACGGTGAGCCCATATTTCAGGCAATGGACCCCTCCGGAGTTCTCGGCAACGTTGCCCCCAATCGAGCAGGCAATCTGGGATGACGGGTCCGGTGCGTAGTACAACTGGTGGGGTGCTGCCGCCTCCGAAATCGCAGCGTTTCGAACACCAGGCTGTACCCGTGCAATCCGCGCAATCGGATCAATCGACAGAATCCGGTTAAATCGCGCCAGCGACAGCACGATACCGCCACGATGAGGGGTCGCCCCACCAGAGAGTCCTGTGCCTGCCCCTCGCGCCACAACAGGAACATCATGGGCATGCGCAATTTTGAGAATGGCAACGACTTCGTGCTCTTGCGTGGGCAAGACCACCACTGCGGGGACCTGACGATAGCCTGCAAGGCCGTCGCACTCATAAGGTTTCAAGGCCTCGGGCGAACTCAGAATATTTTCGGCAGGCAGCACGCGCCCCAGGGCCTCAATCACTGCCGCTCTGCGGGAGGGATCCATCGGCTGCGTGAAATCCGCAAAACGAAGTTCACCAAGGGTCAGTTCACGCGGGGCATTCATAAAAGCTTGTGTTGTAAACGAGTGGGGCCTAAGCCAACAAAGGATGAACGGATTCTAGAGGATTCATCCCGCATAATTGAACCTCACTCTGTTAAACCCTTATGGCGAACCGACTTTCAACGATTACAACCCGAACTGGCGATGACGGGACCACCGGGCTTGGGGACGGGACACGCGTCTCCAAGTCGGACCTGCGGATCCATGCGCTTGGCGATGTTGATGAGCTCAATAGCACGCTCGGGGTGCTGTTAGCCGAGCCTCTGCCGGACCCTATTCGTCGTCTGTTGATCGAGGTCCAACATGACCTGTTCGATCTTGGAGGAGAACTCTCAACCCCCGGCTTAGAACTGCTGCGCACAGAAAGCACGCAGATGCTCGATCGCGCCATTGACGAGCTCAACAGCACATTACCCCGTTTGTCAGAATTTATTCTGCCCGGGGGATGTCGTGCCTCGGCGTTAGCGCATGTCTGTCGAACGGTTGCGCGTCGCGCCGAGAGAAGCCTGCTTGCCCTAAAGGCGCAGGGGTCCCTTCGGGAAAGCCTTGCCCACTATCTGAATCGTTGCTCAGATCTTCTCTTTATCATCGCGCGCGTCTTAAATCGCAGCGCGGAAGCTGGCGGCCCAGGCGAAGATGTCTTGTGGCGACGAGACCGTCACGGTCCCGCCTAATCGAACAGCAGACAGACTAGCTGTTCGGTGTTCCAGCAACCTTGAGTCGACGTTGGCGCACTCCCTGCGCCAGGTTTTCAAGAATCTTCAGGCTGCCTTCCCAGTCGATACAGCCATCGGTAATGCTCTGGCCGTAGGTGAGTGGCTTGCCCGGGACCAGATCTTGACGGCCCCCAACGAGGTGGCTTTCAACCATCACACCAAAGATCCGTGAGTCACCGCCAGCAATCTGCGCGGCGATGTTTTCGGAGACCGGTAATTGGTTTTCAGGCTTCTTACTGCTATTGGCGTGGCTCATATCAATCATGAGTCGGCAGGCGATGTTAGCTGCAGCAGATTCTCTGCAGGCCTCATCCACGCTTGCCGCATCAAAGTTTGGTGTCTTGCCGCCACGAAGGATGACGTGACAGTCTTCGTTGCCGCCAGTGGAGACGATCGCAGACACGCCGCCTTTTGTTACCGAAAGGAACGAATGGGGATGCGCTGCCGCCTTGATGGCATCAAGCGCAATGCGAAGATTGCCATCGGTTCCGTTTTTAAATCCCACAGGACAAGACAGTCCAGAAGCAAGCTCACGGTGAACCTGTGACTCTGTAGTGCGTGCACCAATGGCCCCCCATGAGACCAGGTCTGCCACATACTGCGGCGAGATCATGTCGAGAAACTCGGTCCCGGCAGGCAGGCCTAGATCGTTGATCTCCAGTAGCAGTTTACGAGCGGTACGAAGACCAAGATTGATGTCGTACGTATTGTCGAGTCGCGGATCGTTGATCAGACCTTTCCAGCCCACCGTCGTCCGCGGTTTTTCAAAATAGACCCGCATCACAATCTCAAGATCGGTCGACAGACGTGCGCGCTCTTTCGCGAGTCGATTCGCATATTCAATCGCAGCCGCGGGATCGTGGATCGAACAGGGGCCAATGATCACCAGAAGACGATCATCCATGCCGTGGAGAATGCGATGGATCGCCTGACGTGTGCCAGAGACCAGCTCTTCGGCGCGGTTGGAGATCGGAAACTCGCGGATCAGGTGAACCGGCGGCGACAGTTCCCGGATCTCGCGGACCCGCAGGTCATCGGTTTTGGAGAGGGGTTTGGTGTGCAGGGGTGTGTTCATATCCGGCTATTTTAGCCGGTACCGCCCACCGTCAAGGCCTCGATGCGCAGCGTCGGCTGCCCCACGCCCACTGGAACGCTCTGGCCTTCTTTGCCGCAGGTGCCCACCCCGTCATCAAGCGCGAGGTCATTGCCGACCATCGTGACCCGTGTCAGTGCATCGGGCCCGTTGCCAATAATCGTAGCCCCTTTGACCGGGTACTGGATCTTGCCGTTCTCAACCCAGTAAGCCTCGGAGGCCGAGAAGACAAACTTACCACTCGTAATATCGACCTGACCCCCGCCGAAGTTCACAGCATACAAACCGCGATCCAATGAGGCGATGATCTCTTTGGGGTCATCACGACCCGCCAGCATATAAGTGTTCGTCATGCGCGGCATGGGCAAGTGTGCATAGGACTCCCGCCGTCCGTTTCCAGTCGGCTTGACCTTCATCAGTCGGGCATTGAGCGAGTCCTGGATATACCCGCGAAGAATGCCGTCTTCAATTAGCACATTGCACTGGGTGGGCTGACCCTCATCATCCACGTTCAGAGAACCACGACGATCAATCAGGGTTCCGTCATCCACCACGGTGACTCCTTTGGCTGCCACCTGCTGACCAACACGGCCAGAGAATGCGGAAGATCCTTTCCGATTGAAGTCGCCTTCAAGGCCGTGACCGACCGCCTCGTGCAAGAGCACGCCGGGCCATCCGGGACCCAAGACCACTGGCATCGTGCCGGCTGGGGCAGGCCGAGATTCCAGATTGATCAAGGCCTGACGCACTGCTTCGTCCACATAGTGGGCAATCAGGGAGTCATTGAACATCTTTAGGTTCTGTCTGCCACCGCCGCCGCTTGAGCCCTGCTCACGCCGGCCCTGATGCTCGGCAATCACCGTTACGGAGAGTCGCACCAGCGGACGAATGTCCGCCGCCATCACGCCATCACTTCGTAACACCATGACGACATCGTATTCACCGGCAAGCGAGGCCATCACCTGAATAATTCGCGGATCTTTCTTACGCGCCATTGCCTCGACACGCCCAAGCAGATCGACTTTTTCTTGCGCGGTCAGTGCTGCAAGCGGATCCTGATCGCCATAGAGAATCTTCGGGGGCACGGCCAAGGCGGGACGTTTGCTCACCGCTGTCTTCGCAGATCGTCCCGCACGTGCAATCGCGCGCGTGGTGACTGCTGCCTCGTGCAATGCCTCGGGGCTGAGCACATCGGAATAGGCAAACGCTGTCTTCTCTCCGCTCACCGCGCGCACGCCAACACCTTGGTCAATCGAGAAGCTGCCGCTTTTCACGATCCCTTCATCAAGACTCCAGGCCTCGGACCGTGTGTACTGAAAATACAAATCTGCGTAGTCCACCCGGTGCGAGAAGATATCGCCTAATGCCTGATGCAGGTGATGTTCATGAAGACCGTAAGGGGTCAGCAACAGCTCATGGGCCGTGGACAAAGAGGCAATCGCTGCATCAGCTGGTTTCATAGCGGGCTTTCGATGTTGGAGGTCTCACCAATAACGCGGTGTCTGAGTGCTGGTAAGTTTAGGCGAATCTCTGCCATTCGGTCCTGATCAACCTTGCCGATCACCAGGCCTTCACCCTCGGGCAGCACCGCCACGATCTCGCCCCAGGGATCTACCAGCATGCTGTGGCCCCAGGTGCGACGACCGTTCTCATGAAGTCCCCCCTGGGCACTGGCCAGTAGGTAACACTGGTTCTCCACTGCGCGGGCCCGAAGCAAGAGCTCCCAGTGTGCCTTCCCCGTGGTGTAGGTGAAGGCCGCCGGCATCAGAGTGAGATCAAGCGGCAAGAGCGCTCGATAGAGCTCAGGAAAACGCAGGTCATAACAGACCGACAGCCCCGTTCGACCAGCGACCGTCTCACAGACAACAGGCTGCGATCCAGGTTCAATCGTCTTCGCCTCATCGTAAGACTCACTGCCTTTCTGAAACGCAAACAGATGAATCTTGTCGTAACGCGCGCGCACTTCTCCCTGGGGATCAAAGACCAGCACGGTGTTTCGTACACGATCGGGCGTTTCGGCGACCAAAGGGACCGTTCCTCCGACCAGCCAGATTCGGTGGCGCGCAGCGACGGCAGACAACACACGTTGAATCGGCGATACGCTGCCCAGTCCGTAAGGTTCTCGGTGTCGCACCTTGTCGTGCTCCGCGCCCATCAGACAAAAATATTCTGGAAGCAAGACGAGTTCCGCTCCCTGAGACGCGGCCTTCTCGACCCAAGTAGCCATCCGGTCAAGGTTGTCCTCAACGCGAGGCGTACTGACCATTTGAATCGCGGCAACGGTAGTGGATTTCATCGGGACTTCATCTCCGGAATATCGGAGCGCATCTCGCGCTTTACCGACTCGACAACGGGGTCACTCCAGGTACCCGTCACTCGGTACTCATAAGACAAGAGTTCGCGCAACGGGTTACGCAGAATGAACTGTGCAATGAAAGCGCCAAGACCCACTGCAGGGTTTACCAACGCCGCATAACCAAGTGAGGCAAGACCTGCATTTACCTCTGGCAGCACCAGCACCCGCAGGTCCTGGGTCTCACGATTAATGTCCGCAGATCCCTCGAGCAGTACCGAGGCCTGGACGCCAATGATGCGCAGGTTCTGGGTGCTCGCAAGGCCATTTGCGAAGGTCAGGTCCCCACGAATCTGGTCATAGGTGAAGCCCTCAGAGAAGACATCACGAAAATCAAGCTTGATACGACTCGGCAGTGACTGAAGGTTCAACACACCAATCAATCGTGCGATCCCTGGCTCTGCCTTCAGGAATCGTCCACCGCGCAGATCCAAGTTCAGGTCGCCGTTGAGCACCGCACCGGAAAACTCTAACGGGGATCCAGGCCAGTTCAGTTTCCCCGTAATTTTTCCGGCGGTGTCACGCACGACATTGGGAAAGCCCGAACGGGTCAGCAATGCGCCGCCGTTCTTAAGATCAAGCGTCACATCTAATGCAGTTCTTGAGCGGCGCTGCCCCTTGACAGATGGCAGCATCGCCCACTGTCCCTGACCGGTCAGACTCGCGTCAGGATTCACCAGACTAAACCGCTGCACTTCCCAGCTTCGCGTTGCTGTCGATGGAGAAGCAGAGAGCTCAAGCTTCCCCCATTGACGCTCGCCAACACGGAAGTCATCAATCACCAGCTCAAGATTGGGCCAGTCCTGCGCGATCGCAGTCGTCTGAGGTTCGCCTGATGGCGCATCGTCCTGCTGCGGCTTCTCTAGCCATAGCCGTGACAGTTTGGCTGAGAGAAGTCCATGGCCTTTAAGTGACTTTCCATCGCGCGCCTTCGATTCCCCGGGTCGCCACCGCATCTGACCCGCGATATCGCGGGCAGTGATGTCAATAGCAGACTCTTTTGCATTGACCGGCGAACGCAGAATTCGGGCGTTCACTTTCTCCTGGTTACTCGCAATCGTCCAAGTCTGCTGACGCAGCCCACTGGCCTGTGTCTCGCTCTGCAGAAAATCTATACGAAGAGCCCAGTCGTCGCGCGCGCGTTTCTTAAGCGGCCCAAATGAATCAAGTCCAAGCCCCACCAGATTCGTTCGCAGACGCGCCTGGGTCACGCCCCGCAGGCTTTCCACCGCCAACTGATAGCTTGTACTTCCGGAGATCGCATCCTTAAACGACACACCAGTGACCTGATCAAGCCAGAGCTGAAGACCGCCAGACGATACCTGCCCATCAATCGTCAAGGCGGTCTGACCGGGCACCGTCGACGGACGGCTAGTCAGCCGAAGTGGCCCGCCAAGAGCCTGGCCCTGCAGTGACGCCTTCTGCAGACCTTCATGAGTGAACTGAAACTCTCCAGCAGTCACGGCAACCTCTGGAAGTTCTTGGGTCAATCGCAGGGATCCCTTCGCCAGTGCCAGACGACCCGACACAGTCGATCGATCCGTATTGTTCAGATCAATTCGAAGCCCCAACGCCAGCGTCGCCGCTCCCTTGCCTTTTGCATCTGTCGTCAACCCGCCCAAGGACGCCTGCACCGGAGAGCGATTCACCAGCTCAATCAAGTGCTGTAAGTCTCCAGTTAACGGGCCATCCACTTCGAGAATCGGACGACTCGATCCCAGATCAGTGATCGTCGCCTTGGTGTCGCCAAGGGACATCTCTCCCATCTTTCCCCGGTTCGCCGTCAGACGAAACGCCTGGCGATCAAACTGAACCGTCGACTGGATATTCGCGATGACAGGCCATCCCGGTGCGGGACGCATGCTGGCCCCATTGGTCTCAGCAGTGACGAGAAAACGCCCTTGAGACGGATCACGAAATGGAAACGCCGCTAATGGTCCTGAAAGGGCGAAGGTTGCTGTCGTTGATGACGCAGACAACAAAGAATCTTTTAGCCACTGGCGGGTATCTGCACTGGTTGTTAAGGGTACGTAACGATGGACCTGTCGAATATCGGCGCGTGTGACCTTGCCGCTTAAGTCGACTTCGCCAAGACCTTCTCCGGGCCAGCGCACTGCGCCTGAAAGCTCTAGCGCAAGATCCGGATTCGACACCGATAGTTTTTTGATCTGAACGGCAACCTCGGGTCGACTCACCGCTTGGTCAGCCGCGAGTACATTTTTCGATGTCCAGGTGAGCTGACCATCGAGGCGATCAAATAACAGGCTTGGATCTGCAAAAACTTTGGGGAAGATCAGCTTACCGGCCTCTCCCGCGAGCGTAAGCTCACCACCATCCTCTTTTGCTTTCACACGCCCCGACAGAGAGGTGAACCCTGGGCGCGTCGTGCCTTCGGCAAGCGCTAAGCCAACGAAACCCGACTCCAGTTCAAACCCAGTGGTGAGATCGGGCGTCTCTCGCCATTTCAGTACCAGGTTATTGAGCCGTCCTTTAGGAGAGAGCGCGTTCAACTGACGTCGCCAATCGGTTGGCAGAGGCAGATGTTCGGCAAGCCACATGGCAGAACCAAGATCAATCACCGCAGCAGAGAGATCGGTCTCAGAATCCTGTCCATTGTTGGACTGACGCACCACCAGCTGTGCGCTCGGGATGGAGAGCGGGGCCTCGAGCTGTTTGGACTGAAGCTGCAGATCTTTGAGCCGCACAATCTGGCGACTTGATGAGATCGCAGTCTCTACCCGTCCAGTCAGTCGCTGCAGCGTCAGGCTGTCGCGGGATTTTCCCCACCGTAATGAGGCGTCGGTAAGATCCAGATCAGCGGTAAGGTCTTCGAGTGAAGATCGATCGAGCGCAAACCAAGCCCGCAGTGCCCCCTGCCCTGTTTTCACGGTAAGCGGCGCTTCGGCAGGCAGGTGAACGAATTCAAAGAGAGTCGCAAGGTCTACCCGATCAAACTGAACGAACGCCTCTCCAACCCACTGCGCCAGATTCGAGGGGGCATCGAATAAGGAATGACGAAAATTTGCCTGCAGGACAAACCCCTCGCCCAGGGACGTCGGCGGTGTCGCACGAAGTGCCCAGGCATGCGAGATGCCAAGGTTGGTCATCGCAAACGTGAGATCTTTAAGCCGCGTGGATTTGTCTCGCTGGACGTCTCGCCAGAGAATCTCTCCGCCATCGATCCGAACACGCCCTTGGCGCAGCAGCCAGTCAAACCCCGCACTGCCCGCATCGCCATCGCCGACCGAAAAACCGGCAATCTGCAGCTGCCCTGCCCCACTGCGTTGGGCGAAGATGGTGAGATCCTGAAGTTCAATCTCCGAGAAAATCGGCTGCCAGTGCCAGAGCATCGTCATGGAACGGGGGCCCATCGTCGCGCGAATTTCTCGAATCGACAGCACCCGATGCCCCTCTGGATCACTCACAGATAGACCATCCACTACAAGACGGGGTCGCCACCAGGAAGCCCAGTCCGCCGTGATCTCCCCTGCAGAAAACGTGAGCCCCTTTTGGGTGAAAGCGGCAGCAATGTCGGCGCGGGCCTGGCTCTCCCACTGGGCCAGCGACGGCCAGACCCAGAAACGAATGACCAGAAGGCCGATCAAGAAGATAGCGGCCAGCACAGCCGAGATCCAGGCCAAGAGGCGAACCAGACGGCGTGTCAAAGGCTGATAGCGGCCAAGCACTTCAAGGGTCATGGTCAGGATTCTTGCACAGGACCTCGGTTCGATCACCTGCGCATCCACGTGGGCCGTTGGAGTTCTAGAATCACGCCATGACCCCCCCTGAATTAAGCGACGATAACCAGTGCCCCGCGAAGGGCTACGACGCCGCCTGGCAGTTATCGGATTTCGCAAAGCGCATGCTGCCGAAGGTTCTCGCGCAAGGCCAGGCCCTCGCAATCGATGCGCCGATCACCCCAGGCATCCTCGAGGCGCACTTTAAGCGCCTCTGGCCAGAGGCCCAGCAGCCCACTCCTGAGACACTTGATCGCGTCGCCCAAGCGCTGCGCCAGTTTCGCAACAGCGCCGTGCTCGCCATCATGGCCCGAGACTGTTCGCGAGCAGCCGATCTTGCGGAGACGCTGACCAGCATCTCCGCACTTGCCGACCTGACCATTCATGCCGCCTACCGCGCAGCCATGACAGCAGCCGTTGCCCAGCACGGTATTCCGCGAGATGCGAGCGGCCGACCACAGGACATGATGATTGTCGGGATGGGTAAACTCGGGGGATTCGAGCTCAATGTTTCCTCAGATGTCGACCTGATCTATGTCTTCTCGGAAGAAGGCGAGACTGACGCAAGCTACCCCAATAGTCGTGCGATTGATACCAACACCTTTTTCACAAAGGTCGGTCGACGCATCAGTGCGCTACTCGGGGAGTTAACCGCCGACGGGTTTGTCTTTCGCGTGGATCTGCGGCTGCGCCCCAATGGGGATTCAGGGCCCTTGGCCGTGAGTCTCGGCATGCTGGAAGAATATTTCATTGTCCAGGGTCGGGAATGGGAACGCTATGCCTGGATCAAGGCGCGTGTTGTCAATCAACAGCATGTCCAGACACCAGAAGACTTTGCCCAGTCTGTGGCAGGGCTCGCCGATGTGGTGCGGCCGTTTGTCTTTCGTCGCTACCTCGATTTCAATGTGCTCTCAGCCCTTCGCGATCTCCACAGCCAGATTCGCCAGGAGGCCTCGCGTCGTCAGTTGAACCGAGAATCCCATATGGCCGGTGAGACCGATCCAATCGATATCAAGCTGGGCCCCGGAGGAATCCGCGAGATTGAGTTCATTGCACAGATGTTTCAACTGATTCGTGGCGGAAAGGAAGAACCCCTGCGCGCAAAAGGAACGCGAGAGGTGCTGGACTACCTGGCCAAGTCAGGACGACTCTCTCCTGCCGAAATTGACATGCTGAAGACCGCCTATCGGTTCTGGCGTGATGTTGAACACCGCCTTCAGTATCGAGAGGACGCGCAGACCCACGTTCTTCCCGGAAAGTTCGCGATCGTCACCTGCATCGGTCAGTCGATGGGATTTGATTCTGCCGAGGCGTTTCTTGCCGCGATTCAGACCACACAAAACGCAGTACGTGAATCGTTCGAGCGACTCTTCTCGGGCGTATCGACAGAGGCTGCCGCGACGGCATCCACCTCGGGCGAGACCAAACTCGAGCGGCTCTCCGCACGCGCCAAGGTCATTGCAGAGCAGACCCCGAATCCAGAGCAGACCCTAATGCGGCTCAACCAGCTGTTAGAAGCCATCGGGCGTCGATCGTCTTATCTTGCCCTCTTTGATGAATTTCCCAATGCGTTTTCACGAGTGGCACAGGTGGTCAGCGCATCAGCCTGGGCATCCGACTATCTGCGCAGACACCCCATCGTGCTCGACGAACTCCTCGATACGCGATCGCTAGAGACGCCCCCCGATGATCGCGCGTTTTTAGAGGAGCTTCGGACGCGGCTGCGTGAGGCGACCCACAACGGTCAGCCCGATATTGAACGGCAGATGGACGCCCTTCGTGAAGTGCACCATGCACATCTCTTTCGACTGCTGGTCCAGGATCTTGATGGTCGATGGCCTCTTGAAAAACTCTCCGATCATCTCTCGGCCATGGCTGATGCGGTCTTGGAGGCGACACTCGAGTCCGTCTGGCCCACGCTCACCAAACGGCACCGCGACACCCCTCGCTTTGCCGTCATCGCCTATGGACGACTCGGCGGGAAAGAGCTTGGCTATGCCTCTGATCTAGATCTGATTTTTCTCTACGAAGATGATCATGAGATGGCGCAAGAGATCTACGGTCGTCTTGCGCAGCGGCTCAATGTCTGGCTTTCCACCGCAACGGCTGCAGGGACGCTCTTTGAAATTGACCTACGACTTCGGCCCAACGGCAGCGCCGGTCTTCTGATTACTGCGCTCGAAGGATTCATTGAATACCAGACGCAGCACGCCTGGGTCTGGGAGCACCAGGCCTTAACGCGTGCTCGGTTCTGCGCAGGCGATCGTGACATCGGTCAGAAGTTCGAAGCGGAGCGCGACCGCATTCTTCGCCTGCCCAGAGACCCGGGCCAGCTTCTTGAAGAGGTTCTGGCCATGCGCGAAAAAATGCATGAGGGGCATCCCAACCCAACGGACCTGTTTGACATCAAGCATGATCAAGGAGGCATGGTGGACATTGAATTTATCGTGCAGACACTCGTGCTTCGATACAGCCATGCCCATCCGGAGCTCACCGGCAATCTTGGCAATATTGCGCTCCTTAAAATTGCAGGGCGGCTCGGTCTGATCGACGTCACACTCGCTGAACAAGTGGCCAATGCCTATCGAAACTATCGGCGCCGGCAGCACGCAGAACGCCTGGCGGGGGCAGCGTCAGCCCGGGTGCCGAAATCAGAATTTCTCGACGCGCAACAGGCTGTCAATGCCTTGTGGAAGGCCGTCTTTGCGGATGCGCCAGCATCGCCACGCACCCTGCAGATGATTCACGAAAGCAAGAGCAGCTTTCCCACCACATAAACAGATAAGCCCGCTGCCAGACAGCCGGCCATATGGCGCGTCGCCCACCAGCCCACGAGGCTTGCAGCCGCAGCCCAGATCTTTGGATTGTTGATCGCAAGGGCGAGTTCACCTTGCTGAAACAAGATACTCGGCACGATCACCGCGGTAATCGCGGCCATCGGCGCGAATCGCAACGCACGCTGCAGCCGCATCGGCAGATCAATACGACGCGGCCACAGCGTTAAGGTCGCCCGCGACACGATCGTCATCACCATGAGCCCGACAATTCCCACCCAGATATAGAGGTCGTGACTCATCCTCGCTCCTCTGATGAAGACACCTCTGTCGGCCGACTCGGCGGACTGTCCACCAACATCGCCGCTAGCACGCCCGCAACAACCGCAATCAATAGCCCTAGGTTTAATGGAAGGCTCACGGCCAGCACAGCGACCACCGCCGCAACACCAACACAGATGACGCTCGCGCGATCCAACAACATGGGCAGTAGCATTGCAATCAGCGCCAATGAGGCCACGTACTCTAGGCCCCAAGATAGTGGAATCACATGGGCCAAGAGAATTCCTGCAATCGAGCTCGTCTGCCAGACCACCCAGTTAAATCCCGCAGCCCATCGAAAATAGATCAATGGCTCAGACGGTTCAGACGACTGATCCGCCTTAAGAAGACTCGGCTGAATCTCTGGGGGGTTCGGATAACGACGCAGGAAATTCACCGAGAGAACATCGACCGTTCCGATCGAATAGAACAGTCGTGAGACCCAGGGAAGCCGCTGAAAAAACGGTTTCACCGCAGCGGAATAAATCACGAACCGAAGATTCACAATCAGCGCGCTCGCCCAGATGATGGCCAGAGGCGCCGACGCGGCCAAGAGCGGAAGGCTTGTCAGCTGCGCGGATCCGGCGTAGACCAGCAACGTCATCCCGATCGCCTGCGCCGTACTCAGCCCCGACTGAACCATGGCAACCCCCGTCACCAGTCCCCAGGTCGCCATTGCCAGACTGGAGGGAAGTGACTCGCGCACGCCCTGCGCAGCGGCGGGCTGTCGAATCCATCGAAGGAGCGGGTGATCGGTCATGAAGGCTCAGATTGTAGAGGCGCGCAGGGGGCAGCCCCACCCGGGGTCCGCTAAAATAGCGGTACTCAAACTCTCTCAGGGGCAAGTCATGTCAATGGCCGATCGTGATGGCTGGATCTGGATGGATGGGCAGTTCGTGCCCTGGCGGGATGCCAAGATCCACGTTCTGACCCACACCTTGCACTATGGCATGGGCGTCTTCGAGGGAGTGCGGGCCTATAAGACTGCAGATGGCCCTGCAATTTTCCGTCTCACCGAGCACACCCAGCGTCTGATGAACTCAGCCAAGATTTTTCAGATGCAGGTGCCTTTTGACGCAGCCACACTCGAGGCCGCCCAGAAAGAAGTGGTGCGACGAAACCAGCTCGAGTCCTGCTATATCCGGCCATTGATCTGGATCGGCTCTGAAAAACTCGGCGTTGCTGCAAAGGGCAACAAGATTCATGTCTCGATTTCCGCCTGGCCCTGGGGTGCCTATCTTGGAGAAGAAGGCATGGCCAAAGGTATTCGTGTAAAGACGTCTTCTTTCTCGCGGCACCATGTCAACGTCTCACTGGTGCGTGCAAAGGCCTGCGGCTATTACATCAACTCCATTCTGGCCAACCAGGAGGTCACGGTACACGGCTACGATGAGGCTCTACTCCTTGACACGGAAGGCTATGTCTCAGAAGGCTCCGGCGAAAACGTGTTCATTGTGAAGAACGGGAAACTCGTCACACCAGATCTCGCATCCTGTCTTGATGGCATCACACGCGATGCCGTGATCACGATGGCACGTGACATGGGGATTGAGACGATTGAAAAACGCATCACCCGCGATGAAATGTACTGTGCCGACGAGGCCTTCTTCACCGGTACCGCCGCTGAGATCACGCCTATTCGCGAGCTCGACGATCGCACCATTGGCAATGGTGGACGTGGCCCCATTACCGAAAAGCTTCAGACACTCTTCTTTGATGTTGTTGCCGGCAAATCGGCCCAGTATCGTCACTGGGTTCATCCCGTCTAATGACCGAAAGGAAGCTTGCGATGTCCACAGAATCTCAACAGCAATCTGCACCCGTCATCCTGCAGGCGAGTGACCTTCCGGCCTTTTGCCCGAATCCCGCAATGCCCCTGTGGAACCATCATCCCAAGGTCTTTTTAGACCTGGGGCACGACGGCAAAGCCCGCTGTCCCTACTGCGGCACCCAGTATCAGCTTGCCCCCGGTGCCACAGTCCACGGCCACTAAAAACGCCGCACTCGTCATCGCTCCACAGTGGGTCGGTGACGCGATCATCTCGCTGCCGCTACTCGCGCAGCTGCGCCAGGAGGTCGACGCCATTGACGTCTTAGTGATGCCAAGCGTAGCTGCAGTCTATGAAGCCTGTGCCGATGTGCGTCATGTCATTGCAATACCTTTTCAACATGGTGCACTCCAATGGTCACTTCGGTGGAAGACTGCGCAGCAGCTCAAGGGTCGTTATCAGACCGCGATCGTACTGCCGAACTCATTGAAGTCCGCCCTGATTCCTTGGCTTGCTGGGATCCCTGTTCGACGCGGCATGCTGGGCGAACATCGTTATCTCTTGCTCAATGATCGACGCAAGACGCCAGTCCACCATGGGTCCGGGCGACCCTCGATGCTGGCCCATTACCTGTCGCTTGCCGATCAGCCAATTCGCTTGGACACCATCGACGCCACTGGAAAGCATCGGCCACGCCTGTCGGCACAACGACTGCCTCTTCCTAGCATTCCATCAGCAGGCGCAGTGCTCGCGCTCTGTCCCGGGGCCGAGTATGGCCCTGCAAAACAATGGCCTGCAGAACATTTTGCGGCGATTGGTTGCGACTGGATTGCGCAGTCTCCCGATCATGTCGTGGTGATTCTTGGGGGTCCGAAAGAGACGACTATCGGCGAGCGTATCCAGCAGTCCATCCAAGAAAAGGCCCAGGCCGAAACAACCGTGCACAACCTCTGCGGTAAGACCAGCCTGGCGCAAGCCTTTGGCTGGCTGAGCATGGCCAAGGTGGTGGTCAGCAATGACTCAGGGCTGATGCATGCGGCGGCAGCACTCAATGTGCCCGTGGTGGGCGTTTTTGGTTCTAGCGATCCCGATCACACGCCCCCCCTCTCGCCCAAGGCGGTCGCGGTGAGTCTCAGGTTATCCTGCAGCCCCTGCTTTCAACGGGACTGCCCCTTGGGGACCACCGCCTGTCTGCGTGACCTTTCTCCCGATCGGGTCCTGCGCGCCATGCGCGAGGTCCAGTCGATCTCTGCTCTTAACCCCTAACCCTTCGCTATGAAACAGCATCCGCACGACTTCATTCTGACCATCGCCTGCCCTGATGCCAAAGGCATTGTCTTTCGCGTGTCCGAATTTCTCTTTTTACGACAGTGCAACATCTTAGATTCTGCGCAATTCGGAGACGATGAGACAGGGCTCTTTTTTCTGCGTATTCATTTTGAACATGCGGGGGAGCAGAACCAGTCGGACATCGAAGCTGCATTTACCCCTTTGGCCAGCGAACTAAAAATGACCTGGCATCTTCATTCAGCCAAGCGCCGATCGCGGGTGCTGGTCATGGTGTCACGTCAAGGACACTGTCTAAATGATCTGATGTTCCGCTGGTCCGCCGGACAACTGCCCATCGAGATCACCGGCGTGATCTCAAACCATCGAGACCACGAGACCTTAGTCGCCCATCACAAGACGCCCTTTTATTACCTCCCTGTAGATCCCACCAACAAAAGCGCGCAGGAGCGAGAGATCTTAAAGATTATCGAATCCAGCCAGGTCGACTTTGTCGTACTTGCGCGCTACATGCAGATTCTGTCCGCAGATCTCTGCCAACGGCTCGAAGGTCGCGCAATCAACATCCACCACTCCTTCTTGCCGAGCTTCAAAGGCGCCAAGCCCTATGAGCAGGCCCATTCCCGCGGCGTGAAGATCATCGGCGCAACTGCCCATTACGTGACGACGGATCTCGACGAAGGTCCAATCATTGAGCAGGATATCGAGCGTGTCGACCACAGTATCAATGCCGCAGCGCTCACGTCGATCGGTGCAGACATTGAATGTCGTGTCTTAGCCCGAGCCGTCAAGTGGCACGCCGAGCATCGCATTCTGATCAACGGAAAGAAGACCGTTGTCTTTCGCTAGCGATCCGACTATCGATCCGGCTCGCGACGACGTTCAGACTCTTTCCGCTCAAGCTGCTCACGACGTAACTCGGCGCGCAGCGTGGTAATCCGCGCATCAATCTTCGATAAGGTCACAAAATCAGCATCGGCTGAACGACGTGCAAGCGTCAGCTGGTCAATCGCTGCCGCATAAGCCCCCACTAGCGCGTACTGCTCTGCCGATGCCGCGTGCTGTAAGGCTCGCTTACCCCGTGCCGCCTCTACCCGCGCTAATAAGGCCCAGGCCTGGGGGTCTCCGGGCCAGAGGCTGGTAATGCGGCGGGCCATCGCCGATGTCGACTCATTCACCACTCCCGCCTGAACAAGCGCCTCCACTGCTGTCCGATGAATCGCGCGCGATTCCGGATGTGCCGCCGTCATCGTCATCACGAGTGGCTGTAACGCCTGCGCAGGAATCTGTCGATCCATCGCGAGCTGCAGGCGAAGATGATCGAGAAACGGGGCTGCCTGATCTTGCAGTCCCGCCTGGCGAACCTGCGGTTCGATCAACGCCAAGAGCTGATCGACCTCGGAAAATTGACGCTGACTTAATGCCACCCAGGCCAGACCAAATCGAAGTGCGGTCTCTTGCGTCACAGAAGGAGATGACACCGCATTCACGCGACTCAACTGATCTAGCAGCCGCTGACGCGACTGACGTAACCCGTCGACCTTTGGGTCGGCCAGTGCTGTGAGCTTGGCACGAACCCAGTCAAAGGCAAGGCTATTCGTTCCCCCCGAAGATGGCTTACCAAACTCACTCTGCAATCTGCCCTGCACATCCGCGATACGCTCAGTGGTCAAGGGATGGGAGCGAAGATAACTGGGCGCATTGGTGTCGTAGAGCCGACCCGCCTGACTCAGGCGCTCAAACATCTTCGACATGCCATAAGGATCAACCCCAGAAGCCGCGAGAATCTGCAGTCCGACCCGATCTGCCTCACGCTCTGCATCACGTGAAAACGCCATCTGATCTCGCGCAGCAACAGTCTGGCCCAGGGAGATCACTCCCATCGCTGCATCCGCGCTTGCCCGTGCCGCCATGATGGCCAGCAACGCGGTCGCAAGCATTACCGCTGAGCTCTGTCGCTGCTGGCCGAACATCCGTGCAATATGACGCTGCGTTACGTGACCGATCTCGTGGGCAAGCACAGACATAACCTCTGACTCGAGTTCCGAGGCAGTCAGCAGCCCCGTGTGAATCCCGATATAGCCGCCAGGGAGTGCAAAAGCGTTGATCGAGGGATCTTTCACCAGAAAAAAACGAAACGGTCGATCGATCTCGGTGTGACCCAGTTGTTGTGCGGCCGAAAGCAGTTTTTTGGATTGTGCTGCGATGGCATCTGTCGCCTCTGGGTCATCATGGATTACCCCCATGCGCAGAAACTGTTGATAGATCTGATCACCAAGACGCTGCTCTGCAGCGGGCGATAGCTCATCCACCGATGCCTCGCCGAGTGCGGGCAGGTTATCCAGACCGCCCTGGCGAAGTTGAGCGGTAGAAGTTTTCGGCGTTGCGCTCGCCATCACCACCACCAGACTTGTCGCAACAAGTTGTTGAAGCGAAAGGCTTTTTCTGCTCTGCATACGATCTATCATACCGGCTATGACAAAGCTGACACACTTTAATTCCGCAGGCGAAGCCCACATGGTCAACGTCGGCGAAAAACAAGAGTCCCACCGCGTTGCCATGGCCCGAGGACTGATTCTGATGCGGCCCGAGACACTGTCCTTAATCCGCGAGGGCACCAGTAAAAAAGGGGACGTGCTTGGCGTTGCTCGCATCGCGGCGATTTCCGCAGCAAAGAAAACCGCAGACCTGATTCCCTTGTGTCATCCCCTCATGCTCTCGAAGGTCAGTGTTGATTTTGATCTTCAGGACTCGCCTGCTGCAGTGATCTGCACGGCACAAGTGGAGGTCACCGCCAAAACAGGCGTGGAGATGGAGGCCTTGACCGCCGTCCAGATCGGACTGCTCACCATCTATGACATGTGCAAGGCTGTCGACCGTGACATGACCATGACTGAGATTCAACTGCTTGAAAAATCCGGGGGACGTTCCGGTCACTATCAGCGATCCCCTTCCTCTTCCTCAACACTCTAGATCCGAACCCTATGAACACAATGGCCCTTGACGGCATTCGCGTGCTAGACCTCTCTCGCATTCTGGCGGGACCCTCGGCAGCACAGCTCCTTGGTGACCTCGGTGCCGATGTTGTCAAAGTTGAAAAACCCGGTGAAGGCGACGATACCCGTAAATGGGGGCCTCCGTTTGTCATGGGCCGCGATGGCAAACCCACTGCAGAGAGCGCCTATTACCTGTGTGCTAACCGAAACAAACGCTCTATCGAGATTGATATCGCAAGTCCTGAAGGTCAGTCGCTGGTGCTCGAGCTTCTGGAGAAGACAGACATCCTGATTGAGAACTACAAGGTCGGCGGACTCAAAGCGTACGGGTTGTCCTATGAGCAGCTCAAAGATCGATTCCCCAGACTGATCTATTGCTCGATTACTGGCTTTGGTCAGACAGGGCCCTATGCCCAGCGGGCAGGATATGACTTCATGATCCAGGGTATGGGCGGCATCATGAGTGTGACCGGTGAGCCCAACGGTGAGCCCATGAAAGTTGGCGTTGGCATCGCGGATGTCATGACCGGTATGTATGCCACTGTGGGCCTGCTCGCTGCGCTACGCCACCGCGATCAGACGGGGGAAGGTCAGCATATTGATATCGCGCTACTCGATACCCAGGTCTCTTGGCTCATCAATGCAGGAACGAACTACCTCGTCTCCAAAGAAATTGCTCCCCGATATGGCAATGGTCATCCCAACATCGTGCCTTATCAGGTCTTTGCCACCGCAGACTTCCCCATCATCATCGCCGTGGGCAATGACAGCCAGTTTCGTAAGTTCTGCGAGCAGGTTGGTCTCGAGGGTATTGCCGATCACCCCTACTATGCAACCAATGTCGCCCGCGTCAAAAACCGCGAAGCGCTTACCGCGATTATTTCGGTGGGCATGAAAAAGAAAAACCGCGACTACTGGATTGACGTATTTGAAAAAGTCGGCGTACCCTGCGGACCCGTCAACAATCTAGAACAGGTCTTTAACGATCCGCAGGTCCAGCATCGTGGGGCGGTGGTCAGTCTGGCTCATCCTCAGGCTGCGAGCGGCACCGTTGAGGTCATCGCGAACCCCCTGAAGCTCTCCAAGACGCCTGTGCAATATCGCCGCGCACCACCCGTCAGAAACCAGCATGCCGAGGAGATTCTCCGCGACTGGCTTGGACGGAAATGATTCACCCAATGGCCCGCCCGTCCATTGATTTGACATGACACATCTGACATGACGCTATTGATGTTTCCAATTTTCTAATTTTTATCTTTCAGGTCACCCACTCATGACACAACTTACTTCTGAACAACTGGCCATTCAATCTGCCGCACGACAGCTCGCCCAGAAAGAATTCGCGCCGACCGCTGCACAGACCGATCTCACCGAGGCCTATCCCTGGGACAACATTAAAAAACTGCGCGACGCAGGATTCATGGGCATGACGATTCCGAAGGCCTATGGTGGCCAAGGACTCGGCTACCTTGAAACGGTATTGGTGATTGAAGAAATGGCCAAGGCCTGTGCAGCAATGGGCCGAATCACGGTCGAGGCCAATATGGGTGCCATCGGCGCCATCATGGCCTATGGATCTGAAGAACAGAAGCAGATTTCTGCAGCCTGTGTCCTGGCCGGCGATAAGCCCGCGATCTGTATCTCAGAACCCAATGCAGGCAGTGCCGCCAGCGAGATGACCACACGTGCCGATCGGGATGGCGACCACTATGTCATTAAGGGACACAAATACTGGATCACCGGTGGAGGGGTCTCCCGTCTGCACCTGATCTTTGCCCGCGTCTTTGAAGATGGTGTCGAGCAAGGGATCGGCGGGTTTGTCGTCGTGCGCGAAAAAGAAGGGCTTCCCGGCATGACGATTGCTGACCGCACCCCATCAATGGGCGTACGCGGCATTCCCGAGACCCATGTCTACTTTGATGGTCTGCGCGTGCACGAGTCAATGCTGCTCAAACCCATGGGCGACCTTCGCAAAGGGTTCGCGGCACTGATGAATGCCTACAACGCCCAGCGTGTCGGGGCAGGCACCGTGGCCTTAGGGATTGCGCAGGGCGCTTTTGAAGAGGCCGTGGACTACGTGAAGATTCGTAAACAGTTTGGTCGTCCGATCGGTGAATTCCAAGGACTGCAGTGGATGATCGCCGACATGTCGATTCAGCTCGACGCTGCACGACTTCTCATTCACCGTGCCGCTAACGTTCCCGTGGGCAGCTTCCCTGATGTGAAGCTTGCCGCACAGGCCAAGATCTATGCTGCAGAGACTGCAAACAAGGTAACCAGTGACTCACTCCAGCTCTTTGGGTCCACGGGCTATTCGCGTGAGGTGGCCATGGAGCGTCATATGCGAGATGCCAGGATGTTTACGATCGCTGGCGGCACCGCTCAGATTCTGAGAACACAAGTGGCCTCTTCCATTTTGGGCGCTAAACTTCCGCAGACGCGTGATGGCTATCTAAAACACCCCATGGGCTAATCAGCCCAGAAACCCAACCCCGAAAGCGCCTACCAATGACCCTGCTTAGCCTATCGATTGCTGCCATTGCAGGTAGTTTTTTTGGACTGCTGCTCGGCGGCTTTTCAAAAGGGGCGCTGGGGCTGGGGCTGCCGCTAATCGCAGTGCCGATTCTGTCGATGTTTATGCCGATTCCACAGGCATTAGCAATTCTGACCGTGCCGGTGTTCATCACCAATATCTGGCAGGCGATGCAAGGCGGCAATCTTGGGGCGGTCATCAAACGATTCTGGCCCATGACGATTGCCTTAGTGATTGGCATTGGGCTTGGCACCCAGCTCTTGGTGCGACTGGATCAGAAGACGCTCTATCTGATCATGGGAACGGTTGTTCTCATTCAGCCAGCGGTGCGTCTTCTCAAACCTAACTTTGTCTTGAGTCTTTCAGCGCAGCGCTGGGTCGGCCCCGCCATGGCAGCTGGCGGGGGGCTGCTCGGCGGCGTCTCTGGTTTCTATGGTCCTCCGCTCATGGTCTACCTGGCCATGATCAAACTTCCGAAAGATCTCTTTACCGCCACGATTGCGATGTTGTTCTTCGTTGGTGGCTTATCACTGGCGATCTTTCTGGCACAGCTCGATGTGATGAACCAGAGCAATCTCATTCTTTCGACTGCAGCGTTGATCCCTGCTGTACTCGGAATCTTTATTGGACAAAAAATTCGTGCACGGATTAGTCAGAAGCAGTTTGAGAGGGCTATTACCGTGGCCATGCTCTTGATTGGGCTAAGCCTACTCTCCAAAGGGTTTGCATGATTCGACTGGGAATCGATCTTGGTGGCACCAAGATCGAAGCCGCGCTGCTTGATGACACCGGCCAATCGCTCTGGCGTCATCGGATTCCCAGCCCACAGCATCACTACTCATCCACACTCGATGCGATTGCCCAGCTGGTCGCACTCGCTGATCAGGCGGCACTCGATCACGGTGCATCTTCGCCACTTTCCCACGTAGGCATTGGTATTCCCGGGTCGCTCTCGCCAACCACGGGACTGATTCGAAACGCGAACTCCACCTGGCTGAATGGCCAGCCCTTTCAACAAGATCTAGAGGCGCGTCTGGCACGTCCTGTGCGTCTGGCCAACGATGCCAACTGTCTTGTGCTCTCTGAAGCAACCGACGGTGCAGCAAAAGACGCTGCGGTTGTCTTTGGCGTTATTCTCGGTACCGGTGTTGGTGGCGGTATTGCAGTCAATCGAAAGCTGATCACCGGTCGGCACGCCATTACCGGGGAGTGGGGCCACAACCCGCTGGCGGGAGATCCGCATGCGGTCTCAGCTCCTCGCTGTTGGTGCAGTCGTATCGGCTGTTTAGAAACACTGATCAGTGGCCCAGCACTCGTCAGTGCCTATGGCGATCCGACACGCGTTGCCTCTGTGCCAGAGTTACTCGCACGCCGCACCCAAGGAGATGCAGCGGCGGCCAAGATCATGGAAACCTTTTACGATCGGCTCGCGCGAGCGCTTGCCACAGTCATCAATCTACTCGACCCCGACTGCATTGTGATCGGCGGCGGACTCAGTCAGATCCAAGATCTTTATACTCAGGTGCCCGCACGCTGGCACCGCTGGGTTTTTCATGATGATGCCGTGACAACCCCATTGAAGGCTGCTACCCATGGAGATGCCTCTGGCGTTCGTGGTGCCGCCTGGCTGTGGTGACGTAAAAGTGATGCAAAAGGATAGATCAATGCCTGATCAGCTCAGACTCGGTGACTGGAAGACGCTTTGCGACGAAGCCACAAAGATTCGCTTTACAGTGTTTGTTGACGAACAGAAAGTGCCCGCAGAGGAAGAACTCGATGAACTCGATGCCATCTGTCGTCATGCGCTTGCCTACGCGGACGGTCTTGCGGTTGCAACCGGTCGACTCGCCCCGGACGGTCGCATCGGTCGCATGGCTGTCTTAGCCTCACATCGCGGCCAACACTATGGGGCTCAGATCATGCGGGCACTTTTAGCAGAAGCCGATGCGATCGGCCATGCCGAGACCTATCTGCACGCGCAGTGCCATGCCCTGGGCTTTTACGAAAAGTTTGGATTTGTTGCCGAAGGCCCTATCTTTGATGAGGCAGGAATCGACCATCGCACCATGCGTCGCGCACGTGGTGCACGCTAGCTTGGTCTGCGCAGGCTAGTCATCGGGCTGGTCTAAAAGATTTCCTGGTAAAGACTTCGTGGGTTTTACCCCAAGATCTTTGAGAATCTCTGTCTGACGAATCAAACTGCCGCGGCCGCTGGTGAGTTTTTTATGGGCGGCGTCGTAGTCTTCTTGCGCCTGACGAAGACGACTCCCTACGGACTCAAGATCGCCTACGAAATTGACAAACTTGTCATAGAGCAGCGCCCCACGATGGGCGATATCGACCGCGTTCTTTCCGAGTCGCTCCTGTCTCCAGAGATACTCCACCGTGCGCAAGACAAAGAGCAGCGTGTTGGGGCTGACCAGCAGAACATGCTTATTCCAGCCATCAATCCAGAGCGTGTCATCGTTCCCGGTGGCCAGAAGAAACGCAGGCTCAATGGGCACAAACATCATGACAAAGTCAGGAGAGCGGTCGCCATGAATCCCCTGATAGTTTTTCTTCGCAAGCCCTTCCATATGAGCTCGAATCGAAGCCAGATGCGCCTTTAGCTTTGCGGGCTTTTGAGACTCGTCGTCGGTGTTGTAGTAGTCCTCATAGGCTTTTAGCGAGACCTTGGAGTCCACAATCAAGAATCGGTCTTCGGGCAGCTGGATCACCACATCGGGCCGACGTGCACGCGATGCATCTTCAGCAGCGCCGTGGCTTTCTTGCACGAAGAACTCTCGATCCCGAGCCAGCCCGGAGACCTCTAACACGCGTTCAAGGATCACCTCGCCCCAGTCGCCCATCATCTTGTTATCGCCCTTTAACGCGGCCGCAAGATTCTGGGCATCCTGGGAGATCTTCTGCTGAGCCTCGAGCAGGAATCGAATTCGATCCGCTAAAACCGAGCTGTCTTTCGCCGCACTTTCTTTAAGACTGGAGACCTCTTTCGTGAAGGTCTCAAACTGCACCTTCAAAGGTGCAAGCAGGCTGCTCACCTGTGTCTGATTCGTCTGAGCGAGCTGCTGCGCCTGTGACCGTAAGAGTTCTTCTGCAAAAAGTTTCGCCCGCGTTTCAATCTCCTGCGCGGCGTTCTGACGTTCCGCCAGCCGAGCCTTCGCATCGGCGAGTTCTTCTGCTAGTCGGCGTTGTGTGCTTGCTGCGCGCAGCCCGATCACCGCTGCGCCTAAGAGCGCCCCAACCACTAACGCAATGATCAGTCCAAGACTATCCATGAGACATCATGCCTAGACGAAGAAGAGGGTTGCGAGCCCAAGGAAGATGAAGAACCCCATCGAATCCGTGCTGAAGGTCAGTAGCACCGATGCGCCAATTGCGGGGTCACGTCCCATGCGCTGCAAGGTTAAGGGCACCAAGATGCCAATTAAGGCGCCGATCAAAAGAGTCAGTAGCATCGCCAGCATCATGGTCAGCCCAAGCGTAAGACCATGATCAGTGTCGTTATAAAGCCACCAGGCAAAGGCTCCTGCAACCGAGCCCCAGACCAGTCCATTCAGTCCTGCTATGCCGAGTTCTTTTGCCACAATGCGCGAGGCGTTCTTGGCGGTAATCTGCCCCAAGGCGATCGAACGGATAAACAAGGTCATCGTCTGATTCCCAGAGTTCCCCGCAATCCCCGCAACAATCGGCATCAGCGCTGCAAGCGCGACCACCCGTTCAATGGTGCCTTCAAAGGCCCCGATGACACGAGACGCAAAAAATGCAGTGCCCAGATTCAGCGCGAGCCAGAGCCAACGGTTTTTCGCAGACGCCCAGACAGAGGCAAACAGATCCTCTTCTTCACGAAGACCCGCCTGGGCAAAGACATCCTGCTCCCCCTCTTCCCGAATAATATCGACCACCTCGTTCACCGTCAGTCGCCCCAACAGGCCGCCCTGGTGATCCAGCACCGGTGCCGACACCAGGTCATAACGTTCGAAGGCCTGGGCGGCGTCACTGACATCATCGTGGGGATGCAGCGCCATGAATTCCTTGACCATGACATCGGCCACCATCGTGTCGGGCTCATGAACCAAGAGTTTGGCGATCGGTAGCGCCCCAACCAGTTTTTCTTCGCGATCAACCACAAAGACCTGATCGGTCTGATCGGGAAGCTCATCAAATCGACGCAGATAGCGCAAGACGACTTCAAGCGTGACGTCCTCGCGAATGGTCACCATCTCAAAATCCATCCGAGCGCCAACGCTGCCATCAGGATAGGACATGGCGGCGCGCAGCTGTTCACGCTCTTCAATGGAGAGACCCTCGCTGACCTCTTCCACCACCTCTTCAGGAAGGTCGGGGGCGAGTGCCGCCAGGTCATCGGTGTCGAGCGTCTCCGCAGCGGCGACAAGCTCTTCTCGATCCATCGACGCAATCAGCGTCTCACGAACCGCATCTGATACTTCCACCAGAATCTCACCATCGCGCTCGGCGCGAACGAGATCCCAGATCGTGAGTCGATCTTCACGAGGCAAGGCCTCTAAGATGTAAGCGATATCCGCTGGATGAAGACGATCTAACTTGACCTGCAGCGCCGCCAGCTGCTGCTTGGCAACCAGCTGTCGGACAAGATCCTGGCGTTCAGAGCCCACCGAGTGCTGCTCGCGAGAGACGATCTCAGTCTCGAGCTTTTGACGCGTGAGCATCTCTTGCACTTCGATCAGTGCAAACTGTGCAGCCTCCGGATCACGGATAGCCTCAATCGTCTTCTCGAGCTCAGACATAAACAGACCCCTAGGACCGCGGCGAAACCTGGCCTAACTGTATCCTCAAATCCGATAAGACCGAAGCTGTTTCGGGACGCACGCCTCTCCAAAGGTAAAACGCCTCGGCGGCCTGCTCGACCAACATCCCCAGTCCATCGACCACGGTCTTGGCACCTGCCTGGATTGCCTGGGTCATAAATGGTGTGGGCTTATCGCCATACATCATGTCCATCACGAGATCAGTATGGGCCAGCCGCTCGGGATGAATCGGAATCTCTGCGCCCGACAGGCTCGCCGAGGTCGCATTAATCACCAAGGCGTCGTGCTCGTCTGGGTCTTCTCCTGGCGCTGTAAGCATCGCAAGGGGCACAGCAGACAACCATTGCGACGAGCCGGCATCCAGCCCCGCCCATCGGTCCACGATCGCCTGGGCGCGATCCAGCCCACGATTCGCAATCCGAATGTGCGATACGCCCGCCTCTCGCAACGGCGCAATCACGCCCTGGGCGGCACCGCCTGCGCCAATGATCAGGACTCGCATTCCCGTAAGGCTGTTCTGTTGTCCAAGCGTCTGCTCAAGCGCGCGAACCAGGCCGACACCGTCCGTGTTGTCTGCCATGACAAATCCATTGGCGTCCCACTTGAGGGTGTTGACGGCGCCAGCGGCCTGGGCACGCGAAGACATCTCCCAGCCCTGGGCCATCGCGAGCGCAAAGGCCTCTTCTTTGAGCGGCACCGTCAGGTTCACACCGCCATAACCTTCATCCGACAGGGCCTGCAGCGTCGCCGCAAGATCCTGCGCAGAGACCTGCCTGGCCTCATAACGCATCTGTTGCTGGGTCTGTGCCGCAAACGCGGCATGAATGAAGGGCGACTTACTGTGACTGATAGGATCGCCCAAGACCGCATAGTGTTCGCTCAAGACAACAGGCTCCTCTTCCTCGATAGAGACGCTCGAGACGGTCGCGACAAATCGCGCCGACAGCTGAAGATCAAGCGCATCCGATGCAAGCAAATCCACATCGATCTCAACCCCAGGACCACTTTCGGGGGCATCAAAACAACGGAAGACCACTGGTGCGCGGCGCAGTCGAAACGCGCCGTCTCGCAGCGCCACTGCCCGCTCACGAATGTTGATCCCTGTCTGGTCGACACGCCACGACTCTCCCTGATGGTCCAGTCCTGCCTGCATCCCAATCCATCGCTGTGCCCAGTAACGCTCAAGTGTCTCCTGAAAATCCGCGTACTGGTTGTAAACCGTATCGAAGTGCGTGACGGCTGAGAACAGCTCCGCCTCGTTCCCCTTAAACACCGGGGTGCGGCTTCCCAAGACGGACAGGATCTGCCACTGGTTCATCAGGTCGCTGTACCGTCGCAACGGCGAGGTGGCCCAGATGTAATTCTGAACACCGAGACCCTGATGTGGCCCGGGCTGTGTCTGCATACGGACGCGGCCCATGGTCTGCACCCGATAGATCCCTGGCAGCCGCGCAAGCGCCAAGAGCTCTCCCCAGCTAGTGTTCGTCAGAATCATGAACTCAGAGACGAGCGTATCGACAGGCGATCCTCGAAGCCGCGGTGTTAACCGAGGGCGTCCATCACCGACCCTTGATGCCTGTGGGTTATCGGGGTTCCAGTCGACATCGAAATTAAAGTCGATCCGTCCTTGCATCTCCTGCCGACCGCGTACCGCCTCTCGCGCCGATTTCAGGCAGCGTGACAGAAACAACATGGGCTTTAGCCCGTGCCAGGGCAGCTGGTCTGCATCAATCTCATCAAAGGGCTGGTCAAGCAACGCTTCCCATTCCCCGAGCCGAATATTTTTCTCGATAAATACCCGCTCCACCTTTGACTGCGAGCCGAGTCTCTGGCCTTGGGCATCAAACTCAATGTAAAACGACAACGCACACCGCTCATGACCCTCATCAAGCGAAAAAGTCTTGATGACATCGGCCGGAAGCATCGTGATCTTGTCCCCTGGAAAGTAGACCGTCGAAGCGCGCTCCCGGGCGACCTGCCCCAGGGGACTCTGCGGCTGTATTGCAAGAGCGGGAGCGGCGATATGCACGCCGACTCGCCAGCCACCGTCCGCCCGCGGAACGAGCGAAAACGCATCATCGACTTCCGTAGTGGAGGCATCATCAATTGAGAATGCGGTTACCTCTGCTAATGGAAGCGTCAGCTTCGCCACCGCCGCTTGAATCGATCCCATCTCCGTCTCGGGCAGACCAAAACCGGTGCCTGTCGGGAAACACTGATGCATGAACCGCGCGTAATGAATGCTGTAGGCCGAAGGAATCGCACCACGCTCAAGCAGGAGCCTTGCGGGGGTGATCTGTAACTGATGTGCCGCTGCATCCAGCGCCTTAAACGTTATCGACTGTTTGTCAGGTCGCACCACTAACATCAGGGCGCTGTCTTTGATGGCCTGAGGCATCTCGCCTGCCACTAGCGCATCCTGCAAGGCCTGTTGCGCCTCTGCTGCAAGTCGTTTCTTTTCGGCACCGGCCAGCGCGGCCTTTAATGATTCTTCAGGCGCGGCGCGATACCGGCCACGACCTTTTCGATAAAAGTACATGGGCGCCTGATGCAGCGCCATCAACAGGCCCGCCTTCTCTGGCGGCGACGGCGTCGCTGAAAACACCTCCGCAGCAAATTCCTGAAAATCAAATTCGTCTTGCGGGGCGCATTCCCAGAGAAACTGCGGGTCTAGTTCTTGGGCAATTGCCTGTGCCTCAACGAGCAACCGATCCCGGTCGGGGTTTGCAAAAGAAAGGAGTGCAATCTGACGTTTGATCTTCTGGCGCTTGCCCGTTGGCAGCTCCACCTGAAGACTTGTGTCGGCCTCGGACAGGATTGTGGCAACACGAAATCCGCCGTCCTCTTCAAATAAAACGAACATTCCTACTGACCCCGATCGAGACGGCGCAACAATCGATCGTGAATCCCTGCAAACCCGCCATTGCTCATCACAAGAATCTGGTCCCCTGGTTTTGCCTCGCGACAAATCGCCGACACCAGATCGTCGATCTCTCGGGCCACCACGGTCCGCTCATGAATCGGGGCAAGGGCCTGCGCAAGATCCCAGTCGATCCCCTCTGCAAACGCAAAGATGCGATCCGCATCAGCAAGACTGCCCGCGAGCTTAGCCGCCATGACCCCCAGCTTCATCGTGTTCGAGCGCGGCTCAATGACCGCCAGAATTCTTCCCGTCATCGCGCCACGGGTCATCTGATGACGAAGGCCGGCAATCGTCGTCTCAATCGCGGTGGGGTGATGGGCAAAGTCATCCAACACACGAATGCCACCCACCTCACCGCGGACCTGCATGCGGCGCTTTACACCCAGGAAACGAGAGACACTCTCACAGGCCTGCTCGGGAGCGACACCAAAAGCCACCGCCGCTGCGATCGCGGCAAGGACGTTGCTTCGGTTGTGGGCGCCCGTCAGCGGGCTCTGCACGACCCCCACCTGGTCACCTGCACGATGCACAGAAAAAACATCCTTAGTTGCTGCCACTGCCAAATCCGAACCCTGTAGCGAAGCGCCAATCGACCAGCCCGAAGGATCATGAAACGGCTCAATCGGCGTCCAGCTACCACGCGCCAGAACCCGCGCCAATGCCGGCTCCTGGGCATTCACGACGAGCCGACCCTTTGACGGGAGTGTCCGTACCCAGTGATGAAACTGGGTCTCGATTGCCGCAAGGTCTGCAAAGATATCGGCGTGATCGAACTCTAGATTGTTTAGGATCGCGATCTCCGCACGATAGTGAAGAAACTTTGAACGCTTATCGAAAAAGGCCGTGTCGTACTCATCGGCCTCAATGACAAAAGGCGGAAGCGTCTCAGCATGAGAGGTCCCGAGATGTGCACTCAGTCGCGCAGAGACCCCAAAGTTTTCCGGCACGCCGCCAATTAAGAAAGACGGCGCCAAGCCCGCATCCTCTAAGAGCCAGGCCAGAATCGAACTGGTCGTGGTTTTGCCATGCGTTCCAGAAACTGCCAGCACACGATGCTGACCCAGCAGATGCTCTGCCAGCCACTGAGGGCCCGAGACCAAGGGCGCCCGCGCATTCAATAACGCTTCAATCAGGGGCATTCGTCGACTCGCGACGTTCCCAACGACCCAGAGATCAGGCTTGAGCGATAACTGATCTTCCGAGAATCCTTCAATGAGCCGAATCCCTGCCGCCTCGAGCTGGGTGCTCATCGGCGGATAGACATTCGCATCACAACCGGTGACCTGATGGCCACGTGCGCGCGCCAACAAGGCCAGTCCGCCCATAAAGGTGCCGCAAATCCCGATGATATGTAGGTGCATGCGCCATTGTAGCCACCGGCATAATGCGGGCCATGCAAGAGAACTGGAATGACTGGCGCGAGCCAACAGGTCCCCATGGACTGCGTCAGGAACTCGCTGCCGCAGCAGCAGCCCTGATCGCCGAAGAGGGGCTGGACTATGCAAGCGCCAAACGAAAAGCCTATGACCGTGCGACTGGTGGCCATGGGTCGCGCCTGGCCAAGCAAGATCTTCCCTCTAACGAAGAGGTAGAAGATGCCTTACGTGAGTACCAACAGATTTTTCAATCCGACCACCAGCCCAAACGGCTGGCCAGCCTTCGACAAAAGACACTGGCCTTAATGCAGCTGCTCGCCGACTTTCGGCCAATGACCAGCGGCGCGATTGTCAATGGCACCGCCTCTGACCACACGGACATCCATATCCAGTGCTACGCCGATAACGCCAAGGCCCTGGGATTTTTCCTGCTCGACCAGTCCATCCAGAGCGAAGCCACGACCATCGAAGGCGATCCTCGCTTCGGGCGGGGTCGACAAGACAACCTGGAAGCCCTGGTGATCCAATGGCAGGGAGAACTTGCCATCATCTCCGTGTACCCTGAGACCGATCTACGCATGGCCCAGAAAACCGACAGCCGCGGTCGACCACTGCGGGCGGACATCACCACCCTGGCGCAGTTGATTGAAGAATCCCAACCTGAATAGACCCATCACCATGTCCTCTCCGAAGAGCAACACACGACGCAGCATCATCGCCATCACCGCTTTAGTGATGTTGATCCTTGGCATCGCGATCGGGCTCTGGCGCATCAATCCGAAGCAGGTCAACACGCCTGCCGAATGGGTTTTTGAGCTCAGCTTCCCCAATCCAAAAGGCGAGTCCACCCCCATGTCGTCGGTTCGGGGCAAGCTCACCGTCGTGAACTTCTGGGCCACCTGGTGCCCGCCCTGCGTTGAAGAAATGCCAGAACTGTCGCGAGTTCACGCAGAAATGTCGCCAAATGGCGTTAAAGTGATCGGATTGGCGGTTGATTCTCCGTCAAATGTCAGAGAGTTCGCAGAAGCCAGGCCCGTCTCTTACCCCCTCCTGATTACCGGTGGATCGGGCACAGAACTGGCAAAAAAGCTAGGAAATGCCATTGACGCCCTTCCCTATACCGTCCTCATAGACGAAAAAGGCCGGGTAATCAAGCAAAAAGCCGGCAGGATACGCGAAGAAGAACTCAGATCATGGATCTCTGAAGTGCGCTAGAATTGCCGCTCCAAATTCTGATGGAGCAGACCGAATGTCGTCATCTTCGGCGATCTGGGTGCTACATGGACCCAATTTGAATCGACTTGGCCAGAGAGAGCCAACGATTTACGGATCGACAACCTTGTCTGAGATTGACCAGCGCCTTGCCGCACAGGGGCAGTCTGCAGGAATTCCTGTCGAAAGCTTTCAGACGAATCACGAAGGCCAGATGATTGAACGGATTCATCAGGCGCCGGCCGTGGGCGTCCAGTTCATTGTGATCAATCCGGCCGCCTGGACCCATACCAGCGTGGCCATCCGGGATGCGCTTGCCTCGGTTGCGATTCCCTTCGTGGAAGTCCACCTCTCTAACGTGCACCGTCGAGAGGCGTTCCGCCATCACTCGTATTTTTCCGACCTGGCCGAAGCGGTGATCTGCGGACTCGGTCCCGCCGGGTATTCCGCCGCTGTGGACTTCGCGATCCAGCGCATTCGTCAGAACAACATTTAAGTAAGACCTCGAAGGAGCCTTATCCCATGGACCTCAGAAAACTGAAAACCCTGATCGATCTGGTCGCAGAATCCGGCATCGCCGAACTCGAAATCACCGAGGGCGAAGACAAAGTCAAGATTGTGAAGTCCAACGCCGGGCCACAGACCTCGCATGTGAGCCACGTCTACACCGCACCAACAACCTCTGCTGCCACCGGAGCCCCCGCCGCCGCAGCGCCGGTAGCAGAGGTAGCACCGGCAGCCGCACCGACTGCACTCCCGGAGGGCAAAGTCATCAAGTCGCCGATGGTCGGCACGTTCTATCGCGCCTCATCCCCGGGTGCCGAGCCCTTTGTCTCGGTGGGAACAACGGTCACCGAAGGCCAGACCCTATGTGTGATCGAGGCCATGAAGCTGATGAATGAGATCCCCGCCGACGTTGCAGGGGTGATCAAAGAAGTGCTGGTTGAAAACGGCCAGCCGGTTGAGTTTGGTCAGCCGCTATTTGTGCTGGCCTAAGACGCCAGCATCACGATCCCTATCGCTGAAAAGATTTCATCATGGCCCTTTTTGAAAAAGTCTTGATTGCCAACCGCGGCGAGATTGCCCTGCGTATTCAGCGGGCCTGTCGCGAGCTGGGCATCAAAACGGTTGTCGTCCACTCAGAGGCTGACACTGACGCCAAGTACGTCAAACTCGCCGATGAGTCCGTCTGTATCGGCCCCCCGTCGTCCCGCGAAAGCTATCTCAATGTGCCGGCCATCATCGCCGCAGCCGAGGTCACCGACGCAGAAGCGATCCACCCCGGTTATGGCTTTCTCTCTGAGAACGCTGACTTCGCGGAGCGTGTCGAGCGCAGCGGCTTTAAATTCATCGGCCCCACCCCGGAAGTGATCCGCATCATGGGCGATAAGGTCGCCGCGAAAAAAGCCATGATTGCTGCCGGCGTGCCCTGTGTTCCCGGATCTGATGGCGCGCTCCCCGAGGACCCCAAAGAGATTGTTCGGATTGCCCGCAGCATTGGCTACCCCGTGATCATCAAGGCGGCAGGCGGTGGTGGCGGTCGCGGCATGCGCGTAGTCCACACGGAGGCAGCGCTCTTAAATGCAGTGAGCACAACACGTACTGAAGCGGCCGCTGCGTTTAACAATCCCGAGGTCTACATGGAGAAATTCCTGGAGAACCCCCGGCATATTGAAATCCAGATTCTTGCCGACCACTTTGGCAATGTGGTTCACCTTGGCGAACGCGACTGCTCCATGCAACGTCGCCACCAGAAGGTACTCGAAGAGGCGCCCGCGCCCAAACTCGCCGCACGACTACGCGACAAAACCGGAG
>JACCED012214470.1_pt1 | contig 33023 bp, 33 predicted proteins | sample 7455021 | NCBI WGS metagenome assembly JACCED01 (sample SAMN15323456, study PRJNA562643) | freshwater metagenome | isolation source: river surface water | place: USA:Blue River Watershed | collected 2017-08-19 | reverse complement strand
CCTTCAATATCACTTGAATAATAAGCTTTCGCGGTAATTCCGAATGGAGACGCATATCCCTCATCCCAATCCAACCCGGCTGTCATAGTACTCAAATGTCTGAGCGTAAGTTCATTCGCATATTTCCCTTTGATCCATGGAACATATTTGATCACTTGATCATCCCAAGAACCTACAATTTTATCTTGAATGGCTATTTGCGTCAATAAAGTAGTGATGGTCTTTGCCATTGAAAAAGAATTTGTTCTTGTACTATCTTGTATTCCATTGAAATAATGCTCAGTAACCAAACTGTCGTTTCTAAAAATCAAATAAGAACCCGAATGGGTTTTCACCAACATCTCTTCGAGCTTTGGATTCAATTTCGCATGTTCCTCTTTTTTAACTAAATTAAAAACATGGGCTGGATCATTTGCAATGTTTCTCACATCAAAATCTACCCAATCGGTATAATGTGCAGACTTTTCACCCTGTAAATAAGTAGAGCTCACGCCTTTAAATAAATAACGATAGGGTGAAATCCACAATAAGGCCATCATCAAGAACAAGATTCCCAAGACAACAAACAAAACTTTGAACTTTTTCATTGGTTTAATTTCGGTCAAAGATATGAATTACAAGCGAAAAGAAACGACAATTAAATTTAGAATGTCTACTGAATCGTGCATTTGTAATCTTAATGTCAGCAACACGCGATTCTTTGTCCCTCAAAATGATAAATCGCGTATATTTGTATTTATGTTAAAATCGAGAAATTCCCTTTCTTTCATATTGGTTACACTTTTATTTGGACTCATTTATATAGCTGGAGCGGCTTTAAAACCGAAGCATCAGGGTTCTGTATTCGGAGAAAAACCTGGTTTTTTCGAGCAGTGGTTTGAAGCAAGAAAAAATGCCGACGGAATTGTACCTTCTTGGTTAAGAACACAATGGAGTAAATGGGACCGCAACCAGGTGGTTTCGAGAAACAATTTTGCGGTGATCGACAGTATCCATGAAATTGGACCTGAAGATATTGGGGGACGTACGAGGGCCATGTGGGTTGATCCAACTAACGACAATTTAATTCTAGCATGTGCCATTTCTGGTGGTGTTTGGAGAACTGAAAATGCCGGTGCTACTTGGAAACCTGTGAACGATCAGGAAATATCTTTGATGCCAAGTTGCATTACAGCCAATCCATTTAATTACAACGAAATATACTATGGCACCGGCGAATGCCGCGATGCAGGTGTGCACAACAACGGCAATGGGGTATTTAAATCTACCGATAGAGGAAAAACATTCAAACAATTGAGCTCCACCGTGGGCGTTTCAGGGATGGATGCAATTTGGGACATTGAACATTCTTTATCAGACAGTAACATCATTTTTGTAGGTACCAATTCACAAGGATTGTATCGATCTACCGACAAAGGAAACAGTTGGCAACAGGTGTTTACTGGTGGCAACAAAATGGTATCAGATATTTTGGCCCTGCCAAATGGACGTGTTATTATTTCACAGCAGTCTAATTCCGTTTATATTTCAGATTCTAATGGAAAACCAGGAACATTTGTCCAAATCACGAATTTCCCGAACAAACCAGTTGGTGGTACATTCAGGCGCATACAAATGGCTAATTGTGCCAAATATCCTAAAGTAGTTTATGCACTTTTTGAAGGCTATGGTTTCCAAGACGATCCTGCTGCATTTTACAAAAGCAGTGACGGCGGTAAAAATTGGATCAAACGCACCACTCCTTTAGACATTGGCCCGGGGTATCAAGCTTATTGTGTGATGCTCGGTGTAAGCGCAGTAGATTCTAACAAAGTTGCCGCTGGAGGTGTAAGTGCCTGCTATTCAATCAATGGTGGATCCACTTGGCGCAATTTGAACGGCAGTCACTCCGATCATCATTCATTTGCTGCTTTAAGAACAAAATCAAATGACTTTTTATTGGGGACGGATGGCGGAATTTATAAATTCACCTGGGGAACAGGAAACACCATTGCCAATTTAAACAACGGATATCACGTGACTCAATATTACGCTGGAGCCCCTGGAATGGATGGTTTAAATTCGGTAGCTGGCGCGCAAGACAATGGAACTCATTATGCTTACACGGCCATGAACAATCGAAAAATATTCGGTGGAGATGGTGCCTATTGTCATATTGGAATGCAAGATGGAAGTGTTGCCTATGTTTCTTACCAAAATGATGGAATCAATAGAATCGACAATTTCATTGGCGGATTTGGCAATTCAACGAGCATTTCTGATGCCCGTTTTTCAACTGAAGGAGTAGCCTTTATCAATGCTTACACCATGAATCCAGCCGACCAATCCATGTTATTTTATAGAACCAACATCGGCATTTTCAGATCATTGGATTATGGAGAATCTTGGGATAAAATGAACAAAACAACCCGTTCCGGAATCAAAGCTTTAGCTTGCAGTGAAGATGCAAACCCGGTATTTTACTATGGCGGTTCAGCGGCACAAATTTATAAATTAGAAAACGCTGGCACTGCAGAACCTGGTACAGAAGTAAATTTCAACACTTCCGTTCCGGCAAGTGTAACATCTGATTATATCAATTCTTTCACCATCAATCCTTTGAACAAGTATCAACTATTTGCTTCGTTTACAACTGTAAACAACCAAGGAAAAGTGTGGAAGGTGAGTAAACTCGACAGTACCAAACCAATTTGGGAAAATGTTTCTGGAAACTTGCCTCCAGGATTACCGGTGAATATGGTGGCATTGGATCCACAGGATCCGGAAAATAAAATTTTCGCCGCAACAGATTTCGGTTTTTATTTTACAATCGACGGAGGTAAAACTTGGCAAAAAGACACGAGAATTCCGAATGTAGAAATTCACGAGATCAAAATGCGAAATTCTGACCGACGATTGTTTTTATTTACCCACGGAAGAGGCTCTTGGTCTATCAAATTGGCTCCGTTAAGCAATGTTAAGAAGATTCAAAAATCGAACAATCACATACTTAAAGCTTACCCGAATCCTGCAAATACCATATTGAATCTTGAAACCGTCACTGGCGAAGCCATTTTGGGTGTTAAAATCTATCACATCAATGGCCAAGTTGCGTTTGAAGAAACAGGGAATGTTAAAAATATTCAAGTTGGACGTTTAAAAAGCGGAATTTACTTTGTTCAAGTTCGCACCCGAAATAACGCTTACACTCAAAAAATCAAAATTAGTCACTAACAATGCTCCCGAAAGAAATTGAAGCTGCACTGAAAACTCTGGAAACCCAAATTTCAGAAATCTCTGAAATGTTGAAAGAGGTAAACAACGACATTATAGACGGAGGGTTTTCTGAATGTCCCATTTTTGTGGCTCATCAAGAAAATGCAAAAATTGGCGAAATGATTCTTGATAGAACTGAATTTGGATTCCCCTACTCTATCAATGCCACAGTTGTTGAGCGTTTGATTGAACTTAACATTCTCAATGAGGATAAACTACCCCAATTTAAAAGTGCACTTGGCGATCCAAAGAAAAACATGTGCATTTTATGGCTTCATGGCGAGCACTCTCAATTTATTTTTACGCCATTTTTAAAAACAGCGAAGGCGTAAATGATTCAAGACATTCACATTGAAATCGTAATTTTAAATTACAATACCAAAAACATACTTGAACAATGTTTGCCTCAAGTGGTGGCCCATTCTCAATACCCCAACTGCAAAATTGTGGTTGTAGACAATGCCAGCACCGACGATAGTGTAAGTTTCGTAAAAAAACAGTATCCACAAATCGAACTCATTGTGCTTGATTCGAATACAGGCTTTGCCGGTGGGTACAATCGCGGACTTAAAGGAAGAACTGCAGACTATTTTGTAATGTTAAATTCTGACGCAGAACCATCGAAAGGTTGGTTGGAACCCCTGCTGAAAATGGTTCAACAATTTCCTAATCTGGGAGCTTGTCAACCTAAAATTTTGGACTATTACAAAAGAGATAAATTTGAATATGCCGGAGCGGCAGGTGGTTATATCGATCAATTTGGTTACCCGTTTTGCAAAGGAAGAATCTTTGGAAATGTTGAATTTGATCATCAGCAATACAATCAATCTGATCAAATTTTCTGGGCCTCTGGTGCTGCCATGTTTATCAAGCGTGAGGCTTGGGAAAAAGCAAATGGTTTGGATGAAGCCTTTTTTGCACACATGGAAGAAATTGATTTATGCTGGAGATTACAACTTTTAGGTTATGCAATTTACAACTGCCATGAAAGTATATTTTACCACATGGGTGGTGCTACATTATCCAATCAAAATCCGCGTAAAACATACCTGAACTTTCGCAATTCTTTGCTTATGTTGCACAAAAATTTACCCGAGACAATCAAAGGTAAACGCATTCTTCAAAGAAAACTTTTCGATGGGTTGGCGGCTTTCTTATTCCTCATTCAAGGCAAACCTAAGCATGTTTGGCAGATCTTTAAAGCACATCAATATTTCGACAATCACAAGAATGAATTTCAAATTTCTTCGAATACAAAACCGTTGAAATCATTATCAGGAGTACTCAATGATTCTTTGGTTTTTGGTTATTTCCTCAGAAATAAAAAAACTTGGGGTAGTTGGTTCTCTCGCTAACTTGATCTTGGATGAAATTTCACCAAAGTATCAGCTAAATAACTTCTGTCCAAATGGGTGTAAATCTCAGTCGTTGTGATCGATTCATGTCCCAACATTTCTTGAACCGCTCTTAAATCAGCCCCTGCCTCAACCAAGTGTGTTGCAAAACTATGACGAAAGGTATGCGGACTTATGACTTTATCGATTCCTGCCATCATTGCAGCCTTTTTAATGAACAAAAACACCGACTGCCGGGTCAGTCCACGACCATATCGGTTCAAAAACACCAAATCTCTGTGTTGTTTGGAAATGTCGAGTTTATTTCGTATATTATTTGTATACAACCGTATGTGTTTCAAGGCACGCTCCGAAATGGGTACAAGTCGTTCCTTATTTCCTTTCCCTAACACCTGAATAAACTGTTCATTCGCATGCACATGGGTCATTTGTAATCCTACCAATTCAGACACCCTCAAGCCGCAACTATACAGTGTTTCGAGCATTGCCACATTCCGCTCGCCTTCATCGGTGGATCGGTCAATTGTTAAAATCATGGTATCTATTTCTTCCGGACTCAATACCACGGGTAACTTTCTACCTGTCTTGGGAGGCTCTAAAAAATCCGCTGGATTATCACTTAATAAATCTTCTATTACCAAAAATTTATAGAAGGCACGAACCCCAGAAACAATGCGCGCTTGAGATGTGGCTTGGAATCCCATTTCCGCGATAAATGCGGAAAATTGTTCAAGTTTTTTTTGATTGAGGGACAGTGGCGTGTTAAATCCTAAATCGGCCGACCAAAATTTTAATTTTTCGATGTCTCTTCCATAGGCTTCAATGCTATGTTTAGACAAAGATTTCTCTAGAGTCAGATATTGTTTGAAAGACCGTATGGCTTCATCCCATCCCATTCTAAGGAATGAATTTGACTTTATTTACCTGAAGAATTTCTTTTGTATCGGCATTCAGCACCCAAACCATGCAGCTTAATTTATCGGCTTTCCATTTTGCCACTCTTGGAATATAGTAATGTTTCTCAACTGTGAACCCAGCAGGCATGTCTAGCTGTGGTAATGGATCACCATAAGCCGATGTCACTAATTTTCTCATCACATGTTTGAATGTATAATTTTCTTCAACTCCAGTTGGTGTAGATTGCCAACCAACCATATCATCCTCAAGAATTGCAATGACCCAGTTAAGTTTGGTAGTGCTCGGAATATTGGTATTGGCAATGGCTTTAATCTCTACCCTGCCTTTGTCTTCAACGGTCAACCAAGTTGCTTTTAAGTCAATGTTAACGGGTGTCGTTTTTACTTTTTGCTGATCCACCACAATCGACCATGAATTTTCATCAATGAAATACTTTCCGTTGTAACTCACGTTATCGATAATTCCACTTGGTAAATTTGTTACCGCACCCAATGTCCCTACCAAATCATCTGCATCTTTATTCACAAGAGTATCAAATCCTTCCCAAGGATTTGAAAGTGGTTTGTAGTTGGGATAAATGGCCAAAAGTTGTATTTTCCCCGGGTTAGCTTTTTCCAATTCGTGCGCTTTTTCAGCTGCTCTAGGACAATTATTGCAACGCACTCCGGTGATATCAATTAACAGAATTTGTTTCGTTTGAGGGGCGGGTGCAGATGAAAGGTAAGAGGTATCGAGCAAAGGACGTTCTTTAAATTTCAAACCTGTTGGAGGTTCTTCCTCGCACGAAATGAAAGAAAGTGCAAAAAATATCCCTCCAAATAATATTGTAGAAATTCTCATTCCACGAAAATACGAAAAACCTTTGTTTGGTTATATTTGTTATTCAGAATAATTATGAGAAATTTAAAAAGAAACGTATTGGCTTCTGGAGCATTTGCATTGCTTACAGGATGTTTTTTTGGCAAATCAAAAACAGTAGATGCACAAACGGCACAAAGTTCTAGTCCATCAGAATCTGTTTACAGTATAAAAATCATGCAGTTAGACGGTAAAACACCGATTGACTTGGCGCAATTCAAGGGCAAGAAGATTTTATTTGTAAACACTGCAAGTGAATGTGGTTTTACTCCGCAATATGAAGATTTGCAAAAATTACAAGAGAAATATGCCGATAAATTGGTAGTCATTGGAAGTCCATGCAATCAATTTGGATCACAAGAACCAGGAACATCAGATCAAATTGCCACTTTTTGCAAGAAAAACTTTGGAGTTACATTTTTACTTACACAGAAAATTGATGTAAAAGGAGATGCACAACATTCTCTATATCAGTGGCTCACAAAAAAATCAAAAAATGGTGTTTTAGACTCTGAAGTAAAATGGAATTTCAACAAGTTCATTGTAGATGAAAACGGCAAGTTGTTGGCTTATTTTGCGTCAACAACAGGTCCATTATCATCAAATATCACTGAAATCATAGAGAAATAAGAATTATTTTGGGCTTACAGCGACTTTTTTATGGCTTTTTGAGGCCTTAACATTATTTTCGCGCTTGAAAAAATAGACTCATGAGCATTCTAGTTAATAAAAATTCGAGAATTGTAGTTCAAGGATTTACCGGAAACGAGGGAACATTCCATGCAACACAAATGATTGAATATGGTACCAATGTAGTTGGAGGTGTAACTCCAGGAAAAGGGGGAAGCAAGCATTTAGATCGTCCTGTATTCAACACTGTTGAATCAGCAGTAAGCGAAGCGGGCGCTGATGTAAGTATCATTTTTGTACCACCAGCATTCGCTGCTGATGCAATTATGGAATCTGCCGATGCGGGTATCAAAGTAATTGTTGCCATTACTGAAGGTATTCCAACCAAAGACATGGTCATGGTGAAAGAATATTTGAACTCCAAGAATTGTCGCCTTATTGGCCCAAATTGCCCAGGCATTATCACTCCTGAGGAAGCTAAAATTGGTATCATGCCAGGTTTTATCTTCAAAAAAGGACATATCGGTGTTGTTTCTAAGTCTGGTACTTTAACCTACGAAGCTGTTGATCAATTAACCAAACTTGGAATGGGGCAATCAACTGCAATTGGAATTGGTGGTGACCCAATTATTGGAACAACAACCAAAGAAGCGGTAGAATTATTCATGAATGACCCAGAAACAGCCGGAATTGTAATGATTGGTGAAATTGGTGGTGGAATGGAAGCAGAAGCAGCACATTGGATCAAACAATATGGCACTAAGCCAGTTGTTGGATTTATTGCTGGTCAAACTGCTCCTGCTGGTCGCAGAATGGGACATGCTGGTGCAATTGTTGGCGGAAAAGACGACACAGCGGCTGCTAAAATGGCAATCATGCGTGAGTGTGGCATTCACGTTGTTGAAAGTCCTGCAGAAATCGGTCGTAGAATGTTCGAAGTAATGAAATAATCGAAAACAAAAGATACAAAAAAAAGGCTGTTTTTCCAAACAGCCTTTTTTTATGCCCAATACTTTGGTTTACTTCTTCTTTTTAGACTTGGTTAAATCTACCACCGTAACATCTGCATGACCCACATCTGACCATTGAAAGAAATCGTCTTTCATAGCAGTATTAGGTGTTAGCTTATTCATTTCAATGGTTACTTCAGTTCCATTTTTATAATGCTGAATCACTTTGCTTATTTTGTAAGAATTGTCGATTTCCAATTTCAGATACGCATAATTCGCTTTCTTTTTAGGCACCAATCTCACCACATCATGAACCTTACCGCCTTCAGTAGTTGGACCTTCATATTTGCTCTTATAACCTTTTTGATAAACCGTGAAAATTTCATTTGGAGTAATGCTGTTATCCCTCTTCTTGTAATCTTCCATGGTTACTTCTTGATCATCCGGATTATACGTCCAAATGGTTATACCATTGCAAAATATTTCTTGATTGGCATAATTTAATTTGAATTTGTTTCCTTTGATCCAAACCGTTCCTTTAGAAACCAATGGCTTCTTATTCACCGCGGTTGTTGTGATTGTAAAACTCGCATTGATGGTTTTATAACCTTGGTATAATTTGGTTACTTTTTTCAAGATTTCTTGCGACTTTGCATCGCTTTGACCTTTATCTGAAGACACTTCTTGTGTTTGTGCATTCAAAATGTGCATCGAAAACACACTTAAAAACAGCACCAAAAAACCTTTTATCTTATTGCTTATCATATTCAAAATATTTCTATAAATGATTCAAAAATTGTTCCAGAGCGTATTCGTCTGGAATTAATACTTGCCTAGGCTTGCTACCAGCATTCGGCCCAACAATTCCTGCATCTTCTAATTGATCCATCAATCGACCAGCACGGTTGTAGCCAATTTTTAATTTTCGTTGTATCATACTGGTGCTACCAACTTGATTTTGCACAATCACCCTGGCAGCATCTTCAAACATCGAATCGCGTTCATCTGCATTAAATTCGCCACCCGCAATGGTTGTTGAATCATCTTGAACTTCCGGAAGAATATAAGCCGTAGAATACGCCCTCTGTTCTCCAATAAAATCACAAATGTGTTCTACTTCCGGAGTGTCTACAAACGGACATTGAAGTCGGATCATTTCATTACCGCCGCTATACAACATATCACCTTTACCAATTAATTGATCGGCACCATTGCCATCTAAAATAGTACGGCTATCGATCTTAGAAGTTACACGAAAAGCAATTCTCGCAGGGAAATTGGCTTTGATCATACCGGTAATTACATTCACTGAAGGACGTTGAGTAGCCAAAATCAAATGGATGCCAATGGCACGAGCCAACTGAGCAATTCGGGCAATTGGCATTTCAATTTCTTTACCTGCAGTCATCATCAAATCTGCTACCTCATCAATCACCACAACAATGTAAGGTAAAAATCGATGTCCATTTTGAGGATTCAATTTGCGGTTCACAAACTTGCCATTATACTCTACAATGTTCCTCACCATGGCATCTTGTAGCAATTTATAACGGTTATCCATTTCAACACAAAGTGAATTCAATGTATTAATAACCTTTGCGTTGTCAGTAATAATTGCATCGCCATCTCCAGGTAATTTAGCAAGAAAATGTCGTTCAATTTTATTGAACAAGGTCAATTCCACTTTTTTCGGATCTACCAGAACAAATTTCACATAGGCAGGATGCATTTTGTATAAAAGGGAAACCAGAATAGCGTTTAATCCAACAGATTTACCCTGACCGGTGGCCCCTGCCATCAACAAATGCGGCATTTTAGCCAAATCGGCAATGAAAATTTCATTCGATATGGTTTTACCCAAAGCTACAGGCAATTGATAATCACACTCTTGAAACTTTTTACTTGCCAAAACGCCTCGCATAGGAACCATTTCTGGATTGCGATTTGGCACTTCAATACCAATGGTTCCCTTCCCAGGAATAGGTGCAATAATCCTAATTCCCAATGCTGCCAAACTCAAAGCAATGTCGTCTTCTAAATTCTTGATTCTCGAAATTTTCACCCCCGGAGCTGGTACAATTTCATAAAGTGTAACGGTTGGCCCAACACTCGCCTTGATGCTTGAAATTCCAATTTTATAATTTTCAAGAGTGTCTTGAATCAACTTCTTACTCTTGTTAATCTCTTCAATATCAATCTCTTGCCTTTTGGTATCATAATCTTTAAGCAAATCTAAGGTAGGAAAAATATACCGACTTAAATCCGCCTTCGGATCAAATTCAGTGTCGATTCCAAAGCGCTCTACAGATGCATCTCCTTGATTTTCTGTCACCAATTCATCTTCGTGCTGTGTCAAATCTTGAATGGCAAATCCATCTTCGAAAGTTATTTCTTTGGAAACGGGATTGCTTTGAATTTCTTCCTCCGGCTGAGCAACATAAATTTCAAATTCCTCTGGCTCGGTTGGCTGAAAATGTTCAATTCTCCCACCTAAATTCCCCGGATTTTCCGCGAATGGATTGGGTTCAACTGATTCAATAATAGGTTCAAACTTCGGTTTCTCATTGGACTCTTCTTCATTTTTGAGGGACACTGGAGGTTGGGATTCATCTTTTCGTTTGATGGTAATGTTCATTCCATCCCAATTTTCAAAATCGCTTACTTTTGGTTCATTTTCATCATAATCGTCTAAATCCAACACAGAATCATCTAAAGCGTTTTGATCCTCACCGTCAACGGTAATAGTGGGTGCTATTTTTTCTGCAACGAGAGATGAATTTTGAGAGTCGGTGTGCAGTTCGTCTTGCAATTCCTCATCGTTCACTTCCTCTGGGGTTTTAAGCACAATTTTGGCGAACGGATTGAGGTTTAAGAATACAAATGAATACACCACTGCATAAGCAGCTAAGAACAAGAATGCACCAATAGGGCCAATATTTTCTTGAATTTGAACAATTCCAAAGTAGCCAAAAGTTCCTCCAAGCATAGGAAACCACATTTGAAGGCAGTAACCCAAGAATAGAGAAAACCAAATAACAAATAAAATTGTATGTAAGAGAATCCTTAACAAAGAATAAGGTCGGTAATCAAAGAGCAAGTATAGACCTGCAAAAATCATGTACGGAATGAGTCCAAAAGCTGCTAAACCAAACCCATTGTGCACAAAAAAGAATGCCAAACTAGATCCAATTGAACCCATTGCATTGGCGGGTTTAACTTTCATACTGCCGTCGTAACCACCGGCCCCATCAGCAGCAAAACTCTGATCAGACTGCCAGGTGAAAAAATAAGAAGTAAAACTAATTGCAAAAATGATTGATAAAACCAACAACAAAAAACCAACAACCTTGCGGGTTGTATCGTTTTTTAGGGTTGCCGCTTTCAGGATTTCTTTACCAGAAATTTGTTCCGATTTATCGGAAGGCCTTTCTTTTAAAAAATCGGCATTTGTTTTTGATTTCTTTGAGGATTGTTTTGGAGCTGCACTCATGTTGATTCACGAAAATAAAACCGAAATCCCCTTAATTCTGATGTACTTATTCACAGAAAAAAGAGTGTGTATTATATCAATCAACGTAATTTAACCGGCAATATTTCAACTATTTAGCTGAAATACATGTCCCTCCAAAGCCAAATAGGTAGACAAGTGCATTTTCTTGGCTTCCAACAGCAACGGCTCGAGATCGAGATAACGTGCGCTGTAATGACCAATTAATAAATTTTTCACATTGGCATTATTCGCAATTTGCCCAGCTTGTAACGCTGTTGTATGAAAGGTTTCCTGTGCTCTGGCAAGTCTATCGTGCAGAAAAGTTGCTTCGTGATAAAGCATGGTCACATTTTCAATATAGGGTACAATGCTTTCATCAAAAATTGTGTCTGAAATATAAGCAAACTTACGATTTTTGTATCCCGGCAAAGTGAGTGTTTCGTTCGAAATTTCAATTCCCCTTGAATTCATAAAATGCTCACCAAATTTCAGTTTTTCATAATATGTAACTGGAATTTCGTAACGTTCGCAAGCCTCAACATTGATTTTCCTTTCAGAACCCCTTTCTTCTATGATAAATCCCGTGCAAGGAATTCTATGTTTCAATGGAACAGTATGTATGGCAAAATCTGAATGTTCGAGGATTGTCTCAAATTGATTTGGATTGGTGAAGATATAATGAATGTCAAAATTCAATCGGGCATCACCGATACTCAAAATGGTATCCATAATGGGCTTTAAATCTGCCGGGCAAATAATATATAGTGGATCTACTCGACCAAACAAGGCCATAGATGTTACCAAGCCTGGAAGTCCAAAGTAATGATCTCCATGTAAATGAGAAATTAACACATACTTTATTTTCTGCAGTTTAAGATTGTATTTTGTGATTTGCAACTGCGTGGCCTCACCACAATCGATTAAAAAATAATGCTTATCCAAACGAACATACTGTGCACTCGGATTTCGATCGCGGGTTGGGGTGGCCGACGAAGTGCCAAGAACTGTTATTTCAAATGGTTTCTGCATTGACGAATCAATATTAACTCGAAAGCCGCCAAAATCGTGCCATCTTTGTGCAAAATTGAGTAATTCCTCAAATTACTTTGTAGACAACAATTTTTCCAGCGCTGAAGTAACCTCTGCGTAGGTGATTAATTCAATACACGGTGTGGTTTTCACACATTTTATTTGATTGCATGGATTGCAATCTAAAACCTTATGAATCACCACAGAGTCACTGTTTTGATATGGGTAAAACACATTTGGAACTCCTGGGCCAAACAGCCCAATAACAGGTTTCCCTGTTGCGTTTGCAATTTGCAATGGGCCACTTTCATTGCCAATAAACAATTCCGACATACAAATAATCTCATGCAAAACAAGAAGGGAATCCCTTGTTTCTAGAGTTTTAATGTAATCAGCGTTATTTTTAATGGAGTTCAAAATATGCGATTCATCTTTCGTACCAACCACAACCGACAATAGATGATGATTTTCCCACAAATACCTCGAAATCTGCGCAAATCTATCGGCTGGCCATTGTCTGAGTTCCCGCCGTGCAGCAGGGTGTATCACAACAAACTTACCATTGACGCCTATTTCCAACAACCGATTTTTTGCCAACTCGGTATGTGAAGCATGTGCAAATAATTTTGGCGTGAAATGCGAATCATTTGTATTCAAACTTTCGCAAAAATTGCGAAGCATGGGCTCTATGATTCTAAAATTGGTGAGAGTTTCATGAGCTTGGTTACCCCTTTGCTTGAATCTAACTGTCCCTCTGTCTGCACGAAATATACGAGTTCGCCAAATACTTTTCCAAAAAGTTGTCCAATTTCCCCTAAGCTCTACCCAGATATCGTATTTCTCCATCTCGCTATAATTCAACAAAATGCGATCCACATTGGGGTCGTATTCTATTAAAGTTTTCACAAAGGGTTTACACAGAACATCAATTTTAGCATTGGGAAAAGCAAGCTTTAACTCGGCAAAAACATTAACGGCACCAACCATGTCACCAATTTCATCCAGTTTCACGCAGAGAATGCGTTCAATCGATGCGCTGCTTAATGTCTGTCGTCCCATAATTCGGAAAACAGCATTCAAACATTTCGACAGAAACATGTTTGCAGCATACAATATTTTTTCCGCGTTTATCAAAGCTTAAACAGCGTTTAAAGGATAAATTACCGGTTGAGAAGGCACCGCATCTGATGCAATTTTAGGTACCATTAAATTCAGTAGGTATAGTCCGTCCTCTACAAAATTTTCAACATAAATCAACTCTGTGATACTTGAATTCAATCGAGTATTAGAGGGATATTGCCACCAAATTCTATGAGCTGCAAGTGCTCCGGCATCTTCCTCCGGGTCTACAGAGGGTAAATCTGTTAGAATGTGTTCAAAGCCTAAATCCACCAATTTCTGCATGGCATTTAATGCAAAGTAAGGAGGATTGTTTCCAGACCAAATTTGATTTTTCTTTGAAATGTTATTGGGAGTGGTTCGAATGATGATGGCTTCTGTTTTTTTGAAATCTATTTTACTGAGCTCGGATTCTGAAATGATCCAATCTTCACCATCTTGCACCAACGGTATTGTGATTAATTGAGCACTAAAAAAGTATTTTTGTAGCACATCGCTCACCGAAATTCTCTCTGATGCAATATGCCCAACACCTTCAGTATGTGTACCATTGCCATGTGCGCAATAGGTCACAACCTCACAGTTGGCACTTCCACCCTCTTTTACGGAACCAACAAATGTACCAACCCTAATGGGCTCAATAGTAGGATAATTGATATGAAAGGCGTTTGGATTTTCAAAGTTTGGACCAAAACCCAGGGTAATATGCAGTGGATTGTTTAAATCTGCCGAATAGCGTTGACCGCTAATTTCTAGTGAAAAATGCATCTCTTCAAAGTTGATAAAAATCTGTGTAAAAGAAAAATTAATCTTAACTATTCCAATTCAAGTGCTTCTTCTAATAAATCAAGAAACTCTTCATGTGTGATTTCATAGGCCCCAAATTGGGCAATATGGTCGTTTAAATATTGGCTATCGAGCAATTTAAATCCATGTTCTCTCAAAAATTCAACCAAAAAAACCAAACAAATCTTACTTGCGTCGGTCACTCGATGAAACATACTTTCCCCAAAAAAGGCCTTTCGAATGCAAACACCATACAAACCACCAACAAGCTCTCCATTTAAATATGCCTCAAAGCTGTGGGCAAATCCCTCGTAATGCAGGGCAATATAAGCCTCTTTAATTTCATCGGAAATCCAAGTATCGTCTTCACGATTCAGTGAGCATTGTTCAATCACTTCAGGAAAATTGCGATTGATGACCAATTCAAATTTGTTTTTACGATACAATCGCATCAGATTTTTCGACACTTTGAAATGTTCATCAAGTGGAATGATGCCTCTTTTCAATGGAGTATGCCAATAAATTGCATTTCCATCATCTGGATCTGCCATTGGGAACGAACCCGACAAATATGCTTGGATGAGAATCTGTGGCGTTAACAACATTTCTGCAAAAGTAATTCAACATAAAATGTGTGAATTCATTTTTCTGATGTTTTTTTGCACCATCATGGGAAAAGGTAAAAACAAATTAGAAAAGTTTGCTGAATTCGACGCATTTGAAAACACTTTCGATTTCAAATGCGAAACCAAAGGGAAATGGTCTGCGATCTTTGGCAACAATAATCCCATTGTTTTAGAACTTGCATGCGGTAAAGGCGATTACGCCATTGGACTTGCAAAAATGAATCCCAATATCAACTATGTGGGGGTTGATATCAAAGGAAACAGACTATGGAAAGGAGCAAAAACTGCACTTGAACAAGGCATTCAAAATGTGCGATTTTTGCGAATAGAAATTGATAAACTTTTTGAATTTTTCGCGGAAAATGAAGTTTCTGAAATATGGATTACCTTTCCAGACCCCCAGCCCCACAAAGAAACAAAGAGGTTGAGCAGCGGTAGATTTTTGAATGTTTATCGCAAAGTAATGCCAAAAAGCGGTCTTATGAACATCAAAACAGATTCTGATTTGTTCTATGAAAGTAGCTTAGAACAAATCAAGGAAGACAACCTTACATTGATTCAGAACATTGATGATGTTTATGGGTTGCCAATTGTTCCTGAATTTCTCCAAATCAAAACTTTTTATGAACAAATATGGTTAGAGATGGGAAAGAAAATAAAATACATCCAATTTATCCTTGGAGATACAGTGAGTCGCGAGAAGAAAAAGAAAAAAGAATTGCCCCTTTAAATCCAATGCATCCATTTTAGTGTGAGGAGAATCAGCAGAATCACTACTAAAATCAGCAAAACGGTAGTTAAAACAGGTGAAATAATTCCCAAAATGCCAAGCAAAATTGCCAAATAGGCAAAGATTTTTGTTTTGAATTTCGCTTTATATATAAGTGCCAACAACCCGAGTAGGATCCCCGCTGCGGAAAATAAAAAAAGCTTACTTGAAATCAACCCAATTATACTCGAGTAAAATCCAATTTTTGCCACTGTTTTACCAATGTTTCTGATATGTCTATCGATTCCTTTGTGGAATTCTTGGGTTTTTATTTTCCCTTTGGGATGAATTTTTTGATTCCTAAAATTTTCACTTTGGACAATGCAAGTAACAGATTCAGTTGAGCGATTTAAATTTGATTGTAATTGTAATGACAGAACAGCATTGCTATCCAAAAAATCAACTTCTATGTACTTTGGTTCTCGCTGTAAACCTGACTCCAAATTCATTTGATACTGAGCATCTTGGAGATTTAATGTCCCAATTTCTTTCGGTGAACCGTATCCCCCATCTAAAAACCGATTTGTTGAGGAGCAGGAAGCTCCTAAAATCAACACACTCAATATAGCGAAAACGCGTAACATCGTCCTTCAAAAATAGACTAATTCAAGGATTTTATTTCCAACAAATAATTATCTTTTGCTTGTTTCTCAAAATTCAAGGCATGTGATTTTCTGACGAAAACTTCATAACACACATTGGAGGTATATTCACGGTTCACAATTCGAATTTGGTAGGGATTTAACAACCGATGAATTTCTTGTTCATGTTGAAATTCCGCAGAAATCGCAAATTTCTCCTCCATAAATTTTTCAAGAATTTTAGATTGTTCAAGTACCAATTTCGCTGATGTTCCATAAGCTTCAATTAAGCCAGGAATACCCAACATGGTGCCACCAAAATAGCGAACAACTACCACCAATATATTTGTGAGTTGCTTTGATAAAATGGCACGTAAAATTGGTTTCCCAGCAGAATTTGCGGGCTCACCATCATCATTCGCCCTCTGAGCTTGAGAAGCTTGTCCAAGCACGTAGGCATAACAATGATGCGTTGCATCGGGAAATTTCTGTTTCAATTCACCTAAGAACTTTTTTACGTCCTCTTCGTGATTCACGCGATAACTGTAGGCCAAGAATCGACTCCCCTTTTCGCGAAGTGAGGCTTCTGCCTTGTTATCAATTTCAAAGTAAGTATCTGAAAACAGCATGTAGCTTTACATCATTAAAACAATGGCCAAAACCGCCAATCCCAAACCTAAAAATCCTTTTTTTGATACCTTTTCTTTCATCAACATCCCAAAAACTGCAGAGGCACAAACCACACCAACATTGTTCAATGTAAAAAACAAACTTGTTTTGCCATTGAATGCCGATATTCCTTCAAACATCACAACAAGCGAAAAGAAATTAGCGGTACCCAATACAACCCCACCAATGGAACTTCTTATATTTAAATTGGCAATGAGCTTTGGCTTAATCCCCACCAAAATCAATCCACACATAAATGCTCCTGCAAACAAGAGTGTCGACATTTTTACACTGTCAAAAAAGCTGTATTGCGCATTTTTTAACAAATTAAGACCCGAGTCTACCATACCACTTCCCAAAAAAACAAGGATTAAAATCCAGTCGAAATGAAACCCGCCCTCTTCTTTTAACGAGATGAGGATAACCGCCAGAATAGACAAAAGGATGCCCACCCACTGCTGAAATTGGAGTGATTCTTTAAAAAACAAGACAGCCACAAAAACTGGAATTACAACGCTCATTTTAGACGCCATAGAGCTCATTGAAGCGCCCACTTTTTGGGTGGCAGTTCCCATCATGAAAAAGGTACCTATAAACAGTGAACCCATCGCAATAATTGGCCAAAACCCTTCAGCGTTTAGGGTGTCGATGTTCAAAATATGGCGGTGCCCCAAATACACATTTCCAAGCACAAAACAGGTGAAATAATTCACGATAATGGCAGAAAATAAATCGACCTGAAATCGTTCAAAAAGTTTAAATGCTACAAATAATGAAGTGCTCAGGAGTATGCTTAAAATTAACCAAATCATGCTTTTTTTCGATAAATGTAATAGGTATCTGTTTCTAATTGGATTGTTTGATCCAATTGAAGTTGATGCTGAGGCGAAAAATGTCCCTCAAAAAAAGGGTTGAATCGACTTTTAAAAGTGTGAATTTCATCCACTTTGTTAGAATCAATAAAAAGTTTAAGTGTTTTGGCTCCGCCTTCCACCATCAATGAATTCAATTGCTGACTCACCATGTAATCCAAAATGGACCCTACCATATTTTCAGAATCAATGAGAACATAATCAACTGTTGCGGAGGTTTCATTTTTGGTTAAATTAAATACCACGATTCGAGATGCTACATGGCTATAGTTGCCCCTTAAATTGGGGTCAAGAACCATTCTTAGCGGATTCGTTCCGTAATCTAATCTATTGTTTAACATAGGCTTATCCACTTCCCATGTAGAAACTCCTACCAAAATTGCTGCATGTTGTGCCCTCAAATGATGGGTGTAACTGTGTGAATCTTTTCCGCTTATTTGAAAGCGTTCCAAAGGCTCAGGAGCCATCAATCCGTTTGAAGTTTCAGCCCATTTTAATGTAACATAAGGACGATGATTGCGATGAAATGTATAAAAAAAACGATTGAGTTCTATGCATTCATTCAACAATACATTTTGAACAACTTCAATGCCATGGGTCTCTAAAAGTTTGATTCCCGATCCAGAAACCAATGGATTGGGATCGCCGTATCCAATCATTACACGTTTAAATGACTGTTCAACAATGAGATTGGCACAAGGTGGTGTTCTTCCAAAATGCGAACATGGCTCAAGGTTCACATATAAATCGGCGCCCTTGAAAATGGATTTATCGTGAACATTCAATATTGCCATTCTCTCAGCATGATTTTCCCCGACCGCTTTATGCCAACCTTCTGAAATAATCTCGCCGTTTTTAACAATCACACAACCAACGAGAGGATTCGGATTTACGTGTCCCAATCCTCGCTTTGCGAGTTGAATGCATTGCGACATATATTTTTCGGCGTCTTGCATAAAATGCGAAGTTATGCTTAATTTTGGGAGGTAATGGAAAAATTTATCCCAGTTAAATTGAGTAAAATCTTCAGAGAATTCTTCAAATCGCAACAAGCATCAGGATATTTACTCATCCTCGCAACGGCGTTATCTTTGGCCATTTCCAATGCGCCAGGGGGTGTCTCTTTTATTTCTTTTTGGGGGACAAAAATCGGAATTCACACATCCCAACTACATTTAGAACATAGTGTTGTCAATTGGATCAACGACGGCTTGATGACCTTGTTTTTTTTACTTGTTGGCATAGAAATCAAACGAGAGTTAATAAGCGGGGAACTAAATCAATTCCGCAAAGCAATTTTGCCTGTAATTGGAGCCATAGGAGGCATGGCAATGCCGGCATTATTGTTTTACATTTTGAATCATGATTCGCCTCAAACAATCCACGGCATCGGAATTCCAACAGCAACGGATATTGCCTTCGCAATTGCTATTTTAGGACTCTTGGGAGACAGAGTTCCAATGTCGATAAAAATTTTCCTCACGGCTCTTGCCATCATTGACGATTTGGGAGCAATTGTAGTGATTGCTATTTTTTATGGCACCGGAATTCATTGGAATTGGCTTGCAATAGCAGCTTTGATCTGTGCGATCCTCTTATTTTTGAATTACAAAAATTATACCCATAGATGGATCTATGTTGTTTTAGGAATACTCCTTTGGTTTTGCATGTTGCATTCAGGGATTCACGCAACTATTGCTGGAGTATTGTTTGCATTTTTACTTCCACGTGAATCTGAAATGGAAGGTAAAATGTCTGATTATTTTGAGCATTTGCTGCACCTACCCGTTTCGTATGTCATACTCCCATTGTTTGCAATGGCAAATACAGCACTCATAGTGGATCAAGAATTGATATCTCAGATGACAAACCCACTGAGTGTAGGAATTTTTGTGGGATTGTTCATTGGAAAGCCCCTTGGGATTTTCGGCTTTTCCTGGATTTCAGTGAAACTAAAACTCACAGAAATTAGCTCAGATGTAAAATTCACCCATTTATTGGGAGCCGGAATTTTGGGTGGAATTGGCTTCACTATGTCGATTTTTATCTCAAATTTGGCATTTTATGATATTTTATTAGTACAATTGAGTAAAATAACCATTTTAGTGACAAGTATTGTTGCTGCAATTGTAGGATATTTGATGTTCAGAATTTCAAAATGAAATAGCAATTTTGCAACTCAAGTTTTTTTGAGTGTCAGTCAATATGTAATCTTTCAGATAAAAAGATGTTGAAGCTTGGCAATTTAATCAAACAAGATGTTTTCATTTTAGAGGAAACACATTTCATAGATCTTCCTAAGTGGAAGGAGCACTATGAATATCATCTCATTAACAATGAATTCAAAAGTTGCAAATTGGGATTCCCACAAACAATTTCAAACGAAACCATTTCCGAAATACAAACTTCTATAGTAAATTTAGATGTAGCCTGCGAAATATTCAGGTATGAAATTCTTACCGAGAACAATAAAATCTCTGAAATTGTGGAGCAGCAAATCAAACACTCGGAAAATAAAATCATTCACATCTTACCATCTCCCAATGTTTTATACAAAAACATAGGTTCGGAATTTTGGGATTTAGCTGTAAAAGGAATCGAAGTGGTTTTTTATAAAGTTGAGCGATTAAAAGAATGTCAGCGTAATAGTTCAGTATTCAAAAGATATTCAAATAAAGGATTAACGATGGGATTCACAGGCTCCCCAAAATATTCGCTTGGAATTTTCCACAAGCGGAAATTGACAAAGCTATTGAACGAAGGTATCATTGATTTTTGGGTTACCGATTCCCTTGCCTCTATAGATCAAAATTACCTTTGGGAGTGTAAAATTAAAATTGCACTGCTAACCGCAAAAATGCAAAAAGGTTAATCGTTGAGATTTGCAATTTCCACCAATTCAGGGAAATCAAGTATTTTAATTTTTTTTCCTTCCAGAGAAATAACTCCATCGGTTTTGAGTTCAGACAACAAACGAATCACGGTTTCTGTTGCCGTTCCAACTAAATTTGCCAGTTCTTCTCTTGAAAGTTTGAGATTGATTGTTTGACCATCTTCTTCAAATCCATAGGTTTCTTTAATAAAAAGTAAGGCTTCCGCCAATCGCTCACGCACAGATTTTTGCGCCAAATGTGTGATACTCAATTCGGCTTTCCTCAAATCATCACTGAGTAATTTCATGATTTCCATTGAAAGCACACCATCTTTTTGCAATATTCCCATGAACAAATCTTTCGGAATAAAACAAACACCAGAGTCTTCCAGGGCCACAGCAGACCCATTGTACCTGTCTTGGCTCAGCAAAGATCTATATCCTAGTAAGTCGCCAGCCTTAACCAACCTCAAAATTTGTTCCTTACCGTCGTCTCCAAATTTGGAAAGTTTGATCTTGCCATAATTCACACAATAAATACCGAACGGACGAGATCCTTCATGAAAAATGGTTTGTCCCTTTTTATAAGGAGTACAAATTTTTTCGTCATTTATTTGTTCAATAGAATCATTTTCAACTTTGCAAAATACAGATGTAAAGCGTTTTGTACATGTTTTACAGTCCATTTGTGAATGATCAAAACTCATAAATTTGGGATTAGGTATCCAAATTTATAGGAATCTCAGAGTTTTTTCTACTTTTTAGCTTAAAATTTTTCAATTAATCTAAGTTCATGGGTTTACAACAAGACGACTGAACGCCATGTTGTGTATGTATCTTAGGACTTACGAAAGGGATTCCTAAATTTGCCCCTCTCAACAAGAACCAAATTCCCAATATCAACAACCACCAAGGCAATAATTTACTAAGCCTTAGTCTTAGTTGACTGCTGATCATTGATTTTGCAAAAAAAACAAAAATCATTGCTGGAACCGTTGCCAATCCAAACCCAAACATAAATTGAACCGAACCCATGGTGGTTCCTGTTCCAAATGCGGCCAACAATGCACCGTAAACCAAACCACAAGGCAACAATCCGTTCATGGCGCCAGCTAACAACATTCCAAAAGCAGATTTTAACTTCATGGCCTTGCCAAACATAGTGATGACAAATTTATAAAAAGCACCTTGGTTGGCAGACCTTTTGCCAAATTGTTCGTTGATCCATAAAATCAAAAAAAGCAAACCAATAGCCAAGCTAAAGTATTGTTCGAAGTATTTTAAATCAACTATTTGAAATATCATCCCAAATAGTAACCCCAAAAACAGATAGGTTATAACCCTTCCTAAATGATACAATAACGATTGTAAGAGCCCTTGCATTTTTGAATCTGATTGAAAAGGCAGAATCAAAATCAATGGACCACACATACCAACGCAGTGTAAGCTCCCTGCAATACCAAGTAACATGCCCGCCAAAATGCTCAACATGGCTATTTGGTATAGTTAATTACTGATTGAAACGTATCATTGCGTTCATTCACCCAATTTACTTTTAACTGGTAGGTAGCCTTTTGAATTTGAGCAGCTGGTAATTTCCATTTTCCAGTTTTAGAAAGTGGTAGATCCATAAACACATCAAATTTTGCATTTGATGGGCAATAAAATTGCGCACTACCATGAAGTTCAAACGAGGCAGTGTCTAATACCACCAGAAACTCTTGTCCTCCATCAGCAACAATTTTTGGAACAATTCCATGTTGATTCGCTTTGTTCGTTGCATCAATTTCACTTTGAAATTGAATTTCTTTTTGGTAATAATTTTTATCTACCAAGTCAATATTTTGCTGTGTGGATTGATATACCAAATAAACCATTCCAACAACAAATAATCCATAAACAACTACGATTGATTTTCCCCAATTCATGATATTTTAATTAAAAACAGGTCCCAAAAAATTGGTTTTTTCAACCTCAATTAATTGGCCTTTGTGATATAAATTTACTTTGATTGTTTGCTTCCTTTCCGAAATTCTATTTGCCGGAATTTTAACAAACAAGGTACTTTTAATACTTCCTTCTTTTTTGAGGGACAAATACTTGTGCCCATTCACAAGTTCTACACTGCCTATTCCGTCAAACTTTAACTCAAGTGAATCATAATTATTGTGACTTTTATTGATGAGCATAAAATTATACATGTTGGAAATTTGACCATCAGGCGTTTCAACGTATAATTGTCCCGATGCCTTAATTACTTGCATTTCTATGGTTGACCTCGTTGCCAGAATAGAAACGAATGCTGTCAATAAAATCAGCAAAACAACGATATATGCTTTAAGTCTTGCTGTGATAATGAAGGGTTTGTTTTCGGCAATTGTAGCTTCAGAGGCATATTTTATCAAGCCAGTTGGCTTGTTGATTTTCTCCATGATTGAATCACAAGCGTCAATACAAGCAGTACAATGCGTACATTCTAATTGAGTTCCATTTCGAATATCGATTCCTGTTGGACAAACGTGAATACATTTAAGACAATCGATACAATCACCGGCGGTTCGTTCGGTATTTTTACGCAATTTTTCTCTTGGTTCACCTCTCACATAATCATATGCAACAACTACGGAGTGTTTATCGAGCAATACCCCTTGTAATCGGCCATAAGGACAAACAACGGTGCATACTTGTTCTCTGAGATAAATATATACGAAGAAAAAGACGCTAGAGAAAATAAGCATTGAAGTAAATCCGCCTATATGCTGTGAAAATGGTTCAGTGATGATTTTCAACAAAGCATCTTTTCCTATAATATACGCCAAAAAAGTATTGCCTATTAGGAAAGAAACAAAGTAGAAAACCGCAAATTTTGCTGTTCGCTTTATAATTTTATCGGCATTCCAGGGGGCTTTTTTAAGTGCTATTTGCTTAGGTGCATCACCTTCAATAAAATACTCCAATTTGCGAAATACCATTTCCATGAAAATTGTTTGAGGACAAGCCCATCCACAAAACAATCTTCCAAAAGCAACAGAAAACACAATGATGAATACAATGAACAAAATCATTGAAATTCCGAACAAATAAAAATCTTGTGACCAAAAAACGAACCCAAAAATTACAAATTTTCTCTCAAGGATATTCAACATTAAAAATGGTTCGCCCTTGTATTGAACGAAGGGCAAACCAAAAAAAACAAACAAATAAAATATTGATAACCATGAACGCGCTTGATAGAATTTCCCTGACGGTTTGTATGCAAACACCCAGTTACGTTTTCCCGATTCATCTATGGTTGCAACCTTGTCGCGAAACGATTCTCCCTCATCAATATTCATATTTTTATATTATAATAGTCAATTGAATCAATTATTTAACTGCAGCAGCAGTGGGAATTGCTTGTGCATTTGCACTAGAATCGGCAGGGGCAGCTGCACCTTCTTCAATATACAATTCACCTGCTTTTGGCAATCCACCTTTGGGATTGGAACCTTTAATAGATTTAATAAAGTTAGCCAATCCTTCGATTTGTTTTGGGGTTAACTCTCCACCCCAAGCAATCATACCTTTATTGGTTACCCCGTATTTAATGGTTTTAAAGATATCTTTGATTGAACCACCATGAATCCAGTAGTCATCGGTTAAATTAGGACCTTGACCTCCACCAGCTTCGGCACCATGACAAGCCACACACTTAGAAGCGAACAACTCTTTACCTGCAGCAATCAATGCTGGATCAGCCTTATATTCAACTGTATTTTCATCTACTTTATTTGCATTCATTTTAGCATAAGCTTCTTCAGCTACTTTGGCTGCAGCAATTTCATTTCTCAACTCTTGCACCTGCAATGGAGCATCAGAAAAATGAAATCTCCAAATATAGATCCCAGCAAATACAATGGTCAAATAGAAACCATACAACCACCAAGGCGGTAATGCATTATCTAATTCCTTGATTCCATCGTAATCGTGATCCAGTTGAACATCTTTTTCATCCTCAATTTTAACAGATTTGTTGAATTTATCCCACCAAGCATTTGTAACAGTATCAGGTTTTATTTGCTCTGTTGCTTCGCTTTGTGGAAGAACCACAACCTTCAACCAGTAAGCAAAATAAAGAATGATTAACACTTCAAAGAAGATAACTCCTAACAACATATAATTCAACTGCCCTGAAGTTACGGCCCATCCGAATGAATTTTCAGTTGCTGCGTTCAAAGAAATTGCTGCTGTTGAAAGTAAAATTATTGCCAATGATTTGGCATTGCTTTTCATTTTCATGATGGCAACTTTACTGAGCAATGAACCCATAAATAAAATTACAATGCCAAGAGCTAAGGCTGTAGTAACCAGAATCCAAGGAATATAGCTATCGATACTCGATGCTTTTGCGGCAGTGGAGCTTGCATCTGCAACAGCTCCCGCAGCAGCAGCCACGTCAGTGGTTGCTGCTGCATCTTGTGTTTGTGCAAATACGGGTAGAGATAAGCACATGACAAACAAAGCCAAAGTTTTAAAAATATTATTTTTCATTTTTTTAATCATTTAGAGGGATATTTTTTGCATTATCGATGTATTTTTTATTGGCTTTGATTACCCAATACATAACCACACCGAAGAATACAGTGAATAAAATCAACGATGCCATTGGATAAAAGGTTACACCGTCTATTGTTTTTAAATAATTGATGAATTTCATACTAGTTAATGTTGATTAATGTTCAGGTAAAGTTTCAGCTGGAACGGCTTTGATATCTGTACCAACACGTTGTAAATAAGCAATTAACGCAACAATTTGTGTATGTGTTAAATCTTTAATACCTTCCAATTTCATGATTTGAACCACATCTTTGTTTTGCATCAAATCATCAGAAATTAATTTAGCTTGTGCTTCTAAATCCGAATTTGCTTTATTGGCATAATCAACTTCGTATGGAACACCCAAAGTTTGCATTGCACGAATCATTTTAGGGGTTCTGCGAATGTCAATCCCTTTGGTGAACAACCATGGATATCTCGGCATGATACTGGTACGGTTAATGGCACTTGGATCGTACATGTGAGAAAAATGCCAAAGATTGTTGTATTTTCCACCGACACGAGCCAAATCTGGACCAGTACGTTTACTTCCCCATTGGAAAGGGTGATCATACACGAATTCACCGGCTTTGGAATATTCTCCATAACGTTTAACCTCATCTCTAAACGGACGAACCATTTGTGAATGACAAGTGTAACATCCCTCCGAAATATAAATGTCTCTACCGTGTAATTCCAAAGGAGTGTATGGTTTTACAGCAGATATTGAAGGGATATTGGTTTTTACTAAGAAAGTTGGAATCAATTCAAAAACACCTCCAATTGCAACAACAAGCAAACTCAAAACGAGCATTTGAATAGGTTTACGCTCGATTACTCGGTGCCATCCTTCTGAATGGTGAGCAACATGTTTTTGCAAAGCTGGAGCTTCTGCTTCCTCTTCCGCTAGGAAATTTCCTTGCTTCACTGTTTTAAACAAATTGTAAACCATGATACATGCACCAATAAGGAACAACAAGCCACCAATACTTCTCATCATGTACAATGGACGTAACATGTCAACGGTATCTAAGAAGTTGTATTGAAGCGTTCCATCTGGAGTAAAGGTTTTCCAGTTTAAAGCTTGTGTAAATCCAGCCCAATACATTGGTACTGCGTACAATACAATACCCAAAGTACCAATCCAGAAATGTGCATTCGCCAAACTTTTTGAATACAATTCAGTTCTAAACAATCTTGGTATCAACCAATAAAGTACTGCAAAAGTTAAGAATCCATTCCAACCCAAGGCACCAACGTGAACATGAGCAATGGTCCAATCTGTAAAGTGACTAATTGCGTTTACATTCTTTAATGAGAGCATTGGTCCCTCAAAGGTTGCCATACCATAGGCTGTAATTGCAACCACCATAAATTTCAATACTGCGTCTTCACGAACACGATCCCAAGCACCTCTTAACGTAAGCAATCCATTGATCATACCTCCCCAACTTGGAGCAATCAACATCACTGAAAATACAACACCTAGAGATTGAGCCCAATCAGGAAGAGCTGTATACAATAGATGGTGAGGACCAGCCCAAATATAAATAAAGATCAGAGCCCAGAAGTGAACAATCGACAATCGATAAGAATAAACAGGTCTATTTGCTGCTTTTGGCAAGAAATAATACATCAAGCCCAAATATGGAGTGGTTAAGAAGAATGCAACCGCGTTGTGACCATACCACCATTGAACCAAAGCGTCTTGAACACCAGCATACCAGCTGTAACTTTTTGTGAGTTCAATTGGCAATTCAATGCTATTCACAATGTGCAACATGGCAACAGTAATCCATGTGCCTATGTAAAACCATATTGCAACATACAAGTGACTTTCTCTGCGTTTGATAATGGTACCAAACATGTTAATTCCGAATATCACCCAAATTAATGTAATCGCAATATCCAAAGGCCATTCTAATTCAGCATATTCCTTACCTGTGGTATATCCCAACCAAAGTGTTAACGCGCCAAAAAGGATGATTAACTGCCATCCCCAAAAATGAATTTTACTGAGCAAATCACTGAACATTCGGGCTTTACACAAACGTTGAAGCGAATAATAAACTCCCATAAAAATACCATTTCCCACAAAAGCAAAAATGACCGCATTGGTGTGAACTGGTCTCATACGCCCAAACGTAGTTGGCGCAAAATCTAAGTTTAGTCCCGGAAACCACATGGCAATGGCAATCCACAACCCTGCGAGGAATCCAACAATTCCCCATAAAACAGTTGCATAAGCAAACCATTTTACTACCTTGTTGTCGTAAGAAAATTTTTCTATCTGCATATTTATTTAGTTTGTTTTTCTATTTTTTGATTGTTTTGTTCATCTATGAGAATCCGAAATGCATTCGCGTCTGGATCATCAAATTGACCATTTTTTGCACTCCACATATAAGCTGCTAAAAAGGAAGCTGCTACCAAAATGCTCAACACCATGAGAATGATAATGACTGACATAATCTACATTTCAAAATGACACATTTTTTACAATCTAATCAATGATGTTACTCATACCGAAATATGATTATTATCATGTTTTGTGTTAATTTTTCAACTTTAAAAATCTTGCCGTAATGAGCGAGGAAATCCAGGTAAATAAGACAATTGAAATGGAGCTTGCAGGCATCAGAATTGCTGCAATAATTGGATTTAACTCAGCATTTACAGCAAAGTATAAACCAATCACATTATAACCGATAGAAATTGCAAAACTCCACCAAATTATTTTTCGCATTTTGCGCGACATTTCAAAGAACTTATCTAACATTGGTAACTTGTCGCCTAAAATAATGGCATCACTGCCTGGAGAGAAATATGAAATATCATCGGTAACTGCAAGTCCAAAGCTGCTCGACATCAGCGCGCCGGCATCATTCAAACCATCACCTACCATCATGGTTCTCGCTCCGGCAGATTCCATATTTTGAACAAACTCTTTTTTGTCGTGTGGCTTTTGATTGAATAAAAGCAAAGAATTACTCGGGAAAATCCCCTGAATCACATTTTTCTCAGAGTCATTGTCGCCACTGAGCACAGCAAGGTTGAATTTTTTTCCCAACTGCAACATCAACGGCACTAATTTCTTCCGAAATGAGCTTTTTAAAATGAAATATCCTTTAAAATTACCATTGATTTTCACTCCCAAAAAACTGCCTTGATACTTGGTTTCAAAATCAGGATCTATCTTTAAAAATTCTTTTGATCCAATTTCTACAGTATAATCCAAATACACCCCCTGAATGCCACGCCCAGGGAAATTGGTTACGGGTAACCCATGAATTCGAGGCCTATCCAAAAATTTTGCAATCTGACGCGCATGTGGATGAACCGATTCACTTGCAACCGCGGCCACCACATCCAATTCATCAGCCGAAAGTTGATGTCCCTCATAATAAATCGTTGGATTTTTCGACTGCGTTAATGTCCCCGTTTTATCGAAAACAATATGCTGAATCTGATTCATTTTTTCAAGAGACTTGGCCCCTTTCAAATACAATCCATTCTTTGCCAACAGCGACAAAAAATGACCATGTGTAAAGGTAACGCTGAGCAGCAATGCACAAGGACAAGCCACAATCAGCACCGCGGTTACTGCATTCCAGACTTTTGTTGGATCGGTATAAGACCAGTAAATTGCAGCTGCAGTTGCCAATGCAAATAAAACCAAAGTGAAATACTGACTGGCTTTTTGCACGTAGTTGCTTTCTAAACGACTATTGGACGAAGTGTCCTTTTTTTGTTGATTCCACAGGGTTACCAAATAACTCTGGGAGACCGTTTTTTGAGCTAAGATTCGAACGGAAGCACCCAATTGCCTGCCACCGGCATACACCCAACTTCCTGGAAGTAATGTTACAGGAACGCTTTCTCCAGTTACAAAGCTATAGTCGATACAGGCTTCGCCAGAAGCCAAAATTCCATCCACAGGAATGATTTCTTGATCATGAATAACTAGTTCGTCATTTACTTCGATCAAAGGTAATTCCTTTGTAATTTCTTCACCAGATTTGAAAATGGTTGCAGAAATTGGAAAATAGGAAGTGTAATCACGATCAAAAGTGATGCTTCTGTAGGTTTTGTCTTGCAATAAACGTCCTAGCAGCATAAAAAAAACAATGCCACATAATGAATCGAAATACCCAGGACCAGTATGAGTGTAAACCTCATAAACACTTCTTCCAAAAGTAATGAACATGGCCAACACAATGGGCAAATCAATATTGAGATATTTTTCTTTTAATCCGCCCCACGCCAGCTTGTAAAACTCTGTTGCGCTATAAGTTAACACAGGAATGATTAGAATCAAAATCACAATTTGAAACAAAGGTTTTAATCCATCCAAATCGGTCCCCCATGAAAAATACTCAGGAAAGCTAAGCAACATGATGTTTCCAAAACAAAATCCGGCTACACCCAATTTGAGAATTCGTGACTTGGATACCTTGGTTTTTTGTTCCTTTCCCCCAATATCACTGAGGCTAAAATATGGTTCATACCCAATTTTCGACAGAAACTCGGCAATTTTTTTAACCGAAGTTTGAGATTGATCAAATGCTACTGTGAGTTCTTTTTTGCTGAAATTAAGTTTCGCTGAAATTACACCAGTGTGAATTTTATATAAGTTTTCTAACAAATACAAGCAAGAACTGCAATGTACCTGTGGCAAATAAAATCGAATATGTACTTCGTCATTTTGTTTAAAATGAATGATTTTTTGAAGGACATTTTCGTCATCTAAGAATAAAAACTTCGATTGATTGGATTGATTGTCGATCGTTTTTCCTGGAGCGGCATTAAAATCATAATATTGACAGAGTTGATTTTTCTCAAGAATTTGATAAACCGAAAGACAACCATTGCAGCAAAAATGATGCTGATCAAACACTACAGGATGTTTTGAATGTGCACCACAGTGAAAACATGTTGTATCCACTGATAACTTAGTTGACTCTTTTGTGATCATAAAATTGGGTTGAGTTTTGGATTCAATAAGGAGAACAATGTAGTTTCCATAAAATTCGCATATTTTAAAAATGCCAACTCCGCATTGTACACATTCAAACAAGAAATTTTCTTTTGATTGCTCCAGTCTGGGTCAACCAGATATTGGTTACACATTTCCCGCATTTCTAAAAACAGCTCGCGAATTCTGAGGTGAAAGGATCTCAAAACCCCGAAAGATTTTATATGGCCATGAGAATTTGGATTTTCAATTAAGTTCTCAATCAAAGGTATCAGAATGAGCGAAAGAAGACGATTCATTGAATCGGTTTCCGATTTCAATTTGCTCGCAATGATCGAAAAAAGTCCTTCACTAAGTTCAGTATCTCCTAAAATTGCTGAGTTTCCATGCAATATTTCTAGCTCCTTATTAAGGTTTGGAATTAATTCAGTTCTCAGAAGTTTAAGCGCTGAATTCAAACAATTTAATTCTTGAAAATACATAAGATTTATGAAGTGCAAGTTAAAAGCAGCTCAAAATCTTTAAAATGACGAATCTTTTGTTAGAATATGATTTTTATCATGTTTTCAAATAAAAAAAAGAGGTCATATTGCTATGACCCCAAGTTCCCGAAGTGTTCATAGAAATTTATAGAAACGTGTTGAATCTTTTAAACAAATATGAACAACACAAAAATAAAATTCCTCGGGTAAAATGTGTGTTGTTTCAATAATTTTATCATTGTAACAAAGAATCACATATTTTTATAAAATTGATATTCAATCATTTATGCATTTTCATTTCATATAAATTAATTCGATTGTTAGATAATGTTATACACAATGATGAATAAAACATAGACAAATTTCTACAAAACCTAACCTATATTGTGCTTATCTTTGCTGTAAAATATACAATTACTCAAAATATTTATCTTCACAAATGAAAAAAATCATCATTCTTTCGCTTCTCGTATTAGGAATTTCCGGCCAAGTAAAATCTCAGATGAATCAACCAGCAATGGAAGTTGCTGAAGCGGCCTTCACAAGCAATCCAAATTCATTTATTGGCAAAGTCATCAAAATTAAAAATGTAACAGTTACAATACCTGATGGACCAGGAACTAACATTATGGGGCAAGGCAAGCCATGCACTCCATCTAATCCAGCATTATTTAAAATGTTGAAATTAGAATTCAACAATCCTAACTTTAAAGGATGTTTCGAGGTTGAAGGCATCAAATTAAATGGGTTGCCAAAAAATTTGGAATGCGTTGGAAACCTGATTATTAAAGTAGGTGGGCCAGGAATGAACCATACTATTTTGGATATTAAAATACAACCATAACGAATTGGCACGCTTTTTGTCGTATAATTGCTGTACCAAATTTAACAATATACAGTTATGAAAAAAATTACTTCTTTCCTTGTTGGCGCTTTTGCAATCTTCAGTGCCTCAAATGCACAAATGGTGGTTGATGCTAACGATTTTTACAACAACCCATCTAAATACAACGGCAGAACAATTGTAATCCGCGATATTACGGTGAGAAAAGCAACAGCAGCAGGCGCAACTATTACGCCCAGTGCGGCATCAGGTGTTGGAACTCCCGTTGGACCTGCAGGATCACCAACTGGTGGTATTATTACTCCATCTGGAGTAACAAGTGGTGGTTCTCCAACAACTCCAACCCCACCAGCTCCAGCTATGCGTTGCAATCCGCCAAGAAATTTCGAACAACTCGAAGTTGTTTTCCCGAACGGACAAACAAAAGGTTGTTTTGTGATTTTAAGTAAAATGGCAGCTCCAATTCCGAATAATAAAGATGTAGTTGCTACAATTACTTTCAAAGCCGACACACGTTTGTTGAACAAAGTAACGATGATCAAATTTATCCCATAAGATAAACCCAATAAATTCTTTCAAAAAGGCCTTTACAGGCCTTTTTTTTTACAAAGGATATAAAATCAAAAATTCGCTTAAGCAAATCAACACTTTGGCACAGAATTTGTAATCTATACAGTATCATGAAAAAGGTTATTCTATTTCTTATAAGTATTTTCTTTCTCTCTCAATATAGCTCTGCACAAATGGCGGAAGTTGTAGATGCGAATGCATATTGCAACAATCCTAAGAAATATAATGGAAGAACCATCATTGTGAAGAACGTCATTCTTAAATCTTCGAATACCAACATGCCACCAAATCAAGTCATGACTCCTGGCGTACCAAAACCAATGAATACTTGCAATCCACCAAGAGGTTTCAAATATTTGAATATTGAATTTCCAAATCCTACATATGATGGTTGCTTTGTAATTGCACAAAACCTAACAGGAAACATCAATACCGGTAGGGATTTAAGGGTAACTATTACATTCAAATCAGACGCTAACTTATATAATACCATTTCAAACATTCAAATCCAGCCTTAAACTTTGGCACAGTATTTGTAATATAACAATTAAATAAATCAAACTAAAAAAAATAATATTATGAAAAAAATTACTTTATTCGTACTTAGCATCGTAGGTCTTGCTAGCGCTGCTATGGCTCAAGGAGCAATGTCTGTTAACCCAGTTGACTTCACTTCAAACCCAGCACGTTTCAATGGTAAAACCATTGCAATCTCTGGATTGAAATTAAACATGTCTGCAAACGGTCCTGCTACAGGTCCAGTAAGCCCTGCAGGTGGTGGTGCACCAATCCCAGGAT